>Ga0070735_10001400_pt1 | contig 23398 bp, 16 predicted proteins | sample Coa_R1_FD_66443 | JGI IMG/M metagenome (GOLD analysis project Ga0070735, IMG submission 66443) | Surface soil microbial communities from Centralia Pennsylvania, which are recovering from an underground coalmine fire - Coalmine... | ecosystem: Environmental > Terrestrial > Soil > Unclassified ...
GTCACCTCGACGCCGGCATAAAGGCCAGTGCCGGCCTTCCGGAAGGCTTCGGCCAGGGCGGTGGCGTCGGGCACGGCGTAGGCTAGGTGCAGGCGGCTGTCGTAGTAGTCGTTCACCCCGACTGCCAACACATAGAGCTTCGGTGGTGCGGCCGTCTTCTCGCCGTCCCAATTGACCGTGACCTGGGCCGGCTCGGAGGCGATCAGGTTCTTGTTGTTATAGGCCAGCACCTCGATCCGGTTGCCACCGCGATCGAGCGACAAAGTCCGCTTCACCGTCTCGATCTTGCCAGGCGCCGCGCCTCCAGCGGCCTCCGGGATCCGCTCGAGCCCGCGCGTCTCGACCCCCAGCGTCACGCCATTGACGCGCCACTCCACCTTACCGATGCCGCCGCCCTGGTCGGCAATCGTTGCCTGCACTTCAACTTCATCAACAGAGGACGACGTGCCGGGTGCCGGTGATGTGATCGCCACCTTCGGCGATACGCCACTGGCGATCACCTTCTCAAGATCAAGTTGGGCCGCCGCCGCCTTTACCTTCCCATTCGGATCACCCGCCAGCTTCTCCCGAACAAGATCAGGCCGGTACAGCGCATTGAAAACCTGATCTACTGACGAAACTTCGAGGCCGCGGACAACCTGCAACAGGTCCCCCACCGAACCCGATGAAGTGAAAAATCCTTCTGGCGTAATGGTGACCCAGTGATTCTCCCTGCCGATTATCGACGTCGCCAACAGCTCTCCGCTGCTCGCGCTCCAGATCTTGACGGTGCTGTCATCCCCACTGGATATGAGCGTTTTACTGTCCGAGGAAAATGAAAGATAACGGGGCGTGCTCGTGTGGCCCCGTAAGGTCCGCATCGCACCGCCGGATCTTGCGTTCCAGAGATAGATGTCCCCCGATAAATCCGAAGAAGCAAGCAGGCGTCCGTCCGGGGAGTATGCGACGGTCTGCGCGTCTCCCTTGTGACCAGAGATCGTCAAGGCCAGTTGGCCGCTCCGCGCGTTCCACACCTTGACTGTCCTTTCGGGTGCACATGCCGCGATGGCTTCGCTGTCGGGTGAAAAAGCGAGGCATGTCGATCCAAGAATAGGCGCGACCTTGATTCGTCTCTCGAGCGCACCTTTTTTCGCGTCCCAGATCTTGTTCACGTTGCTAGCCGTGGCAATTCGTGAACCATCTGGAGAATAGGCAGCAGCGAATACGAACTTGGCTTCATCGGGCAAGGCAAACAACAATTGACCCGTCGCAACATCGAAGGTTTCGGCGACATTTGTCGGAGGGTCATTGGTAAGACTGGTGACCGATATGATCCGCTGCGAATCCGGGGAAAAAGCGACACTGAGCTCGCTGTCACCACGGGTTTTAATCGAACGAATTGCCTCTCCTGTCTTGGCATCGACGAGCGAGATGCTGCCTGGGCCGGCCGTCGCAATCATGCGCCCATCCGGCGAGACCATCCCATTTCCCACCCAGTCCTTCGTTTGGAATTTCTGAACCAACTCCCCCGATTCAGCCGACCAAAATCTGATCGCATCGCCAAATGAAACATAGTGCGGAGTATTCGGCAGAAAGGCAACCGGACCGACGGGAGCTACCTTGTCGTGGATTCTGATAGGCGCTTGTTTCGTCAGCAGGTCGAAGATGACGATTTCCGGATACCCGGTGGCTTTACCGTCTGGTCCGACCGGGAAGCCTCCGAAGATCAACGTGTTGCCCTCATGCGAGAAAAGAGCGGTACCAACATTCTGGTAACGATCGATAGTGAAGTTCGTTTTTCCCGTCCCAACGTCCCACACCTTGAGAGGGCCATTTTGCTCTCCCGTAGCAACGGCTTTTCCATCTTCGGAGAATGTAGCGAAATTGATTTCGCTCTGATGCTCGCGGTATTGCGACAAAATCTGGCCAGTCGTCGTCGAAATCACTTTGACGGTGAAATCCTTGTAGTTCGAAATCAGGCCAAGTTTTCCGGTCGGGTCTATGGCGCTAGCCGTGACGAAATTCTCACTTTCAAATTTGGAGGTGCGGAGAATCTTTCCGGTCTCTATCTGCCAGCTCACGAAGGTTCCATCGTCAGAGCTCGCCAACAACTCCTGCCCAGAACGGTCAAACCTGAGCGCCTTGGCCGTCGACGCGGTCGGCAGAGGCGGCTTTCCTCTAAGGAATACGTATGTTCGTTGCAGAGATCGAACGAGTCTCCCGTCACGCTGCCAAATCTGGATCAGTCCGCCTGACTGCCCCGCGGCAAATCGACCGCCATCCGGAGAAAACGCGAGCGAGGTGGTAGCTGTAGGTGTGGTCAACGTAAGCACTTGCTTTCCGGACTGGACCTCCCAAACCCGGATCGTTTTGTCGAATGCTGCCGAAACGACGGTCCTGCCATCAGGCGAAATTGCAACTGCGGAGACCATGCTTCCATGACCGGCCAGGGTGCGAACCAGATGCTTGTCCCTGATGTCCCAGACCTTCAAAGCGTTGTCGCTTGCGCCCGACACCAACCAGCGCCCGTCTGGCGACAAGGCCAACGCGCCAATAATACCGGTGTGCCCAAGCGAAGGAACGACCGTCACGTCCAAGCGAGCTTCGCTTCCAAAGGTGAAACCCAAGAGGAGCGAAGCAAGGGCAATCAATCGTACCGTAGCAAAAACTCCCGGCTTCCTTGGCTGCTTCAATCTTGCTGAACTCACGTCGGCTCTCTCCCGCCAAAATTCCCATCTCAAGCGCTCCGAAAACTTTCACCGTTAGCGAACGGACACGCACAGAAAGCCGGGGGCAGCCCGCGCTTGCTGACAGAAGGCAATCAAGGCGCTGTCGAATCTACGTCTTTATGCGGTAGGTCTCATGACAGTTGCCGCATTGCTTGCTGATAGTGGGCAGCGTCGCCTTCAAGCTTTCGACATCCTTGATCTTGCCCTTGGCATCAGACACGGCTTTTGAGAAGCTGGTGACTTGCTGATTGAAGCCGACCCTGTCTTCCCAAACCTTCGGTAACGGACTGTAGTCGCCTTCAGGCTTCAAACCCTTCGTGCTGTCGGGAAAAAGCGTAGGAAATTTCTGAACGGTCTCTTCGAACTGCCCCATCGCGGCGTCAACAATCGCTTGATCGTAGGGCTTTTCACCCTTTGCAATAGCGGCCAAGGCGGCTGCATTCTTACCATTATCTTTCATCACTGCTTGGGTCGCTTTGACTTGATCCTGCTGCGCCGCGACCGCGACCATGCCGAGCAGAAATGCGATTACGAATCCAACCGTTCTTAACATCAGCTAAATCTCCTCTAAACCGAAGGTGACAGTCTGAAATTGTGCATGATTAGAGTCAACGTCGCGAACGCTGTATATCAGCAGACCGCCGCCCGGATCCTCCAGCTATTGGACTATCATGACATGATCCGCCGCGACGTACCCGACCGATTTACCGTCCCTAGCCATCAGCATCCATCCTTGCTCGGTCTTCACCAAAGATAGAAGCGTTCCCGCTGGCAATTTCTGGATCGGGGCACCCCGGCCACCCGCTGCGGCAAACACATCCGTCGGTGTGATTACCACGTGCGTGGGTCTTGCTGTTGCGGTGACAGGATTCGATGCTGACGCTACCCCGGGGCCGGCCGGCGCCTCATTGCCTTGCGCTATTGCGATTGGCTTTGCGATAACGAAATTTGACCCCACCATCTTGTTTTGCGGAATCTGACGCTGATGGAAAGCCTGACAGCTCACGTCCGGTACTTTGTCATCGATGTAGCTGATCAGTCCGGCAATCTCGATCAAACCGTTGGCGTTGGTCTGCGCGTTCTCCAGAGCCTCCATCACTACATATGAGAACACACCGTGGCCTCGATAACCTTCCAGTGCCGCCTGAGTATCCGTTGAGGCAGCAAGGATGGTCCTTCCCGTAGCGTCTTGAAGCTTCTGATAGGCGACTGCCTGCTCCTCCACACGCTGGAGTCCGCGGGAAGCAACAGCGAGGCCGTCGCTAACGACGCTACCGCTTTCACAGGTGTCATAGATCAGGACGCTCTTGCGCGCCTGGATCATGCTGATCCATTTCTGCCATTGCTCCTGAGAGAGGCCGTTCTCCGCAAACGAGCTCTGGTCGCGGTAACGAAAATCCTGCGGTAAGAAATAATAGTGTCCTTCCAGCGTGCGGCCGTGGCCGGCGACAAAGAACACGAATACGTCGGCAGGCTTCACGTCGGAGGCGAGCCGCACGAAGACCTTCTCCAGATTGGCTCGTGTAACGTCGGTGTCGAGCACCGTCAATGCCTTAACGTTTTCGTAGAGTCCGGCGGCGGCCTTCTCGAAGCTTGCCGCAACCGAGGGCGCGTCGGGCACGGCGAAGTTCAGCTTCAGCCGGCCGTCGTAATAGTCGTTGACGCCGACCGCGAGGACGAACAGTCGCGGCTTGACGACTGCCGCCGGTCCGGTTGCTCTGATTGCGATCCTTGAGGGCTGCGACGCCACCAAGCCTCTGGCATTGTAGGCCACCACCTCGATCAGGTTGTCGCCGGCCTCCAGCATTATTTTCTGTGATGTCCTGACCGCCGAGGTGCCAACCCCTGCACCCGATGCCGACGACGGTCCGTTCTGGATCCGCTCGAAACCTCGCGGCTCGATCCCGATCGCCTGGCCGTTCAGCCGCCATTCGATGCGGCCAATTCCACCGCCCTGCTCCATCACCGTGGCTTCCACACGAATCTCGTTGCCGGACGTTCCGCTTGACCCATCTTCTGGCGAAGTGATTGCGACCCTCGGCGCGTTGCCGCTGTCGACGACCTGGTTCAGACCGAGCTTCGCCGCTGCCGCCTTCACTAAACCATCCGAATCGCCGGCAATCTTCGCCTTGACCAGGTCGGGCCGATACAAAGCATCGCGAAACTGATCGATCGAATAGACTTCAAGGCCACGGATGACATTGAGGTTCTCCGCGGCCTTGGGCGAGGACGCATCGAAGAAACCTTCGGGCGTGACTGTCAGCCATTCACCATCGGCGAACGAAATCATGCTTACAAGCACATCGCCGCTCGCCGAATTCCACAGCCGGGCGGTGGTATCACCACTTCCCGTCAGCACGAGCCGCCCATCCGGCGAGAATACTGCGGAGTTGACCACTTCCGTGTGACCGCTGAACTTGCGCAATTCACGGCCCGTCGCGACGTCCAGCAATCGCGCTGTTTTGTCGTAGTTTCCCGTCAAGATCAGCCGGCCGTCCGGGGAGAACGCAGCTGACTTCCCCGCCGGCCCCTTGATCTGAAGCAATTGCCGTCCGCTCAACGCATCCCATAAGCGCGTATCGTCACTGGTCGTCAGGGCGATCTGGCCGTCCGGCGAAAACGCAACGGAATTCACCAAACCAGTAAGACCCTTCAACTGGTGCAGTTCCCGGCCGCTTCCGACATCCCAGAGCCGCGCAGTCTGGAACAGTGATCCGCTCAGGATCATTCGCCCGTCCGGCGAAAAGGCGGCCGAGGCTACTGGTTCGTCGTGCCCGGAAAACTTGCGGATCTCGCGGCCGTTCGTCGTATCCCACAGCTGCGTGACGCCGGCGCCGACACATCCCGTCAACACCGTCCGACCGTCCGGTGAAAACCTGACGGACTCCACTAGGTCCGAGAACGTTTTGAATTGACGCAACTCGCGCCCGCTTGCCAGATCCCAAAGCCGCGCGGTCTTGTCATGTGCTCCCGTCAGCATGGATCGGCCGTCCGGTGCAAACGCCACCGACTTGTATGTCGGCGGTATGTCCCTTGAACTGGCGCAGCTGCCGTCCGCTCGTTACTTCCCATAGCCTCGCCGTTTTATCTCCGCCTCCCGTCAGAAACGTTCGGCCGTCTGGCGAAAACGCCACCGATTGCACCGCTTTGGAGCGCCCAGTGAGCCGATGCAGTTCGCGACCACTGGCCACGTCCCATAGCCGCGCGACGTTATCCAGGCCGCCCGTCAGCACGGTCTTTCCATCCGGAGAGAAGGCGACGGCCCGCACATCTGTTACCGGGAATTCGCGTATTATACGTCCGCCAGACGCATCCCACAGACGCGCGGTGTTATCCTTATTGCCCGTCAACACCGTCCGGCCGTCAGGTGAAAACGCAACCGAGAACACCTCATTATTGTCGGCCTTAAAAAACCGCCGCACTTCACGTCCGCTCGAGACATCCCACAAACGCGCGAGATTATCCGAGTCACCGGCCAGCACTGTTCGTCCATCCGGAGAAAACGTCGCCGACTGAACCAACGACGTCGGCCCCCTGAGTTTGCGCAGCTCGCGCCCACTCGCCACATCCCAGATCCGGACGGTCTTGTCGGAGCTGCTGGTCAGTAATGACAGGCCGTCTGGCGAAAACGCGACGGAACTGATTTCATCCGTATGTCCCTTGAACTGGCGAAGCTCGCGACCGCTCTCCGCATGCCACAGCCGGGCGGTTTTATCGCCGCTCCCTGTCAGAACCGCTCGGCCGTCCGGCGAAAATGCTACCGAATGCACCGCGTCGGAATGTCCGGTGAACTGGCGCAGCTCACGCCCGCTCATGATGTCCCAGATCCGCGCAGTATTGTCATTGCCACCGGTCAGCACGGTCCGGCCATCCGGCGAAAACGCAACCGAGTTGACCCAGCCGACGTGCCCGATAAACTGGCGCATTTCCCGCCCGGTCGCTGCATCCCAAAGCCTGGCTGTGGCGTCACCGCCTCCCGTCAGTACCGTTCGTCCATCCGGAGAAAATGCGACGGCAAACACTCCATTGGCATGCCCCAATTGTGTTACGATCTCGGGAGCCAGTGACTGCGCCCGGACAAAGGTGCTTTGTGCCAAAAGCAGGATCGACAAGGCTAGCGTGACGACCGGAAAACTAAGAAGTCGGAAAGCGCGTCCAGGAAACCTCATGAGACCACACCGGTTGTTGGGTCGATCATAGGCCTGGAGCCGCTGCCGGCTCGGCAACATAACCCTGCAGCAGCACCAGCCCCGTTTGTCTGTCGCGCAGCGCAAAAACGAAGGGCTTGTCGACGATCATCTTGACGTATTGGTCCGGCGATACGGCCGCCGACCGCGTTGCCACCACCGCCGTCGCGGCGGCTGCTTCCGTGCCTTCCTCGTTGATACGAAGCTCGGTCTTCTGGACGACCTTTGAGATGTTTTGCGAAGCGGCGGCCAGGCCTTTCAGAGCGTCAGGTGCTTTTCGGGCGGCCTCTAGGCCGAGCGCATCAAGAGCCGCCAGCAGATCCTCGCTGCCTGACGCCGAAAAGCGCGGCATGGCAACCTCGCCCTCCTTCATCGCAAACCCCTGTCCGCCGAGCCAGCTGGCGGCGTGCGAAAATTCGTTGGCGCCGAGCGGAGCATCCTTGCTGGTCACAACAACGAGACGGTAATCGTCCGACGCATACGGCAGCTCGACCGCGACAAGCTTGGCATCCTCACGGAACGTAAAGTGACCCTCAGCATGCATCATCCGGACCTGCATCGACTTGTCGGCGGACATGTGAAATTGCTCGTCACGCGTGCTGGCAGGTTCAAATGGCGTTTTCCAGCGATCCTTGAAATAGAGAGCATTGACCGCCACGATGCCGGCGCGGTCAGGCGGTTCGTCGAGAACCGTCGGAACCAAACCCCTGGTCTGTTCCTTCACCCAATCGTTGATCCGAGCAATCGTCTCGGGCTTGCTGATATCTTCGACAGAGACGGTCGCACCCGCCGACTGTAATCGTTGCAACGCGGATTGATGGGGGTGCGAAGCGAGATCGAGCACGATCAGATCGGCCAGCGCCAGCGGGCCGCCCCCAATGGCGCGATGAATGACCGAGGTGCCAGCCGAACGTAAGGCATCGAGATCTCGTTTCGCCGTTTCCCTGGCGTCACCGAACCCAAGCGTCTTTGCGATCGCGAACCTCATCGGATCGCTCGCGCCGAGGTCCAGCAGCGAAAAAACGACCGCAAGGCTTGCCGGCGAGACCATGACGTTTGCAAGCTCGGGCTTCTTGTTCACGAGCTTTTCGACCAGGCTGCTCCCCAACCGCAATTGCGGGTCGAGCAAGCGCCTGGACTCGACCGGCTTGACCTCGGCCGACCTGGTATCGCCCTTGCTGGGATCGGCGGGCTTCGGATCGGCCGGATGTTTTGCCGTCACCCCGGTGGCCGGCGAAGGTTCCTTGCCTGACTCAGCCTTGGCGACGAGCGCCTGGAAGGCGATCAGCGGCAATGCGACGGCGAGCGGCAACCCTAATCCGATAATCCTGCCGAACCGGCCGCGTTTCTCGCATGTGCGCATCATTGGACGATCCGGTACGATTGGGTGGCAAACGACCAGTCGCGCGGCTTGGCTACATTGGTACCGATACCCACAACTTCGATGCTGCGGCCGAGTTCGTCAGTTACTTTTGTCAGAAAATCCAGCGCCTCGGCCCGGCTCATCGTCCTCGGCGCGTTTGGCAATGATACCGACTTCAGCGGCTCGGCGCTCAGGATCGCCACCAGCAAGCCATCGCCGGATGGTGGGTCTGCCGTCAACTCAAACCCCCCGTAGGGATTTTTCAGATCGGGCACCGTGATGCTGCGGCCGGCCTCGATAAAATTCGACTTCGGACGACCGCCCGTTGGCGACGCCAGCGACCGCGCATTCGGAAAGATCTGCGCCATCTTACCGTCCGGAGAGATGTCGATCAGTACGAGAAAGCCCGGCTTTGCCGTACTGACCCTGAACTGGATGACTTGTCCGACCTTAAGCCGATCGCCTTGCACAAACCCCACCGAGAGCCCGGCCGAATTGGTGAGGGGCGTCGACGGCGCCGGCGCGGCTGCGGCGTCATCTGTTGGAGGCCGCGGTGGCGGATCGGCGAATGCAATCTGCGTCTTTTGCTGCAACCAGTCCTGGAAGGCCGACACCCGGGTGTAGACGCCGTAGGCCTCCTTGGCGGCGCATTGCCGCCCGAAACTGACGACACCAATTTGCTTGAACTCGCCGCCGACGCCCTTTGCGACCAGCGGACCGCCGCTGTCTCCCTGGCAGGAGTCTTTGCCACCTTCGGCAAGTCCGGCGCAGACGACACGGTGGTCGATCTTGTTGCCCTGATAGGATTTCTGGCAAACCTCTTCGCTGACGAGAGGAATCTCAACCTGCATCAGGTCGTTGGTGAAGAAATTCGGATCGTCGGGTTGAACGACTTCGCCGGTCTTGGCGTCGCGACCGTCCCGCGTAATGAACTGCAAGGTCCCCCATCCGGTAACCGTCGCCATCGTCCCGGCGGCTTCCAGCGGACCGTTCTCGGGAAAAGAAAGCCGAACGGGTTTTGCGAGCGCAGGCGCGGCGAGTTCGAGCAGCGCGACATCGTTCTCCTTCGTTTGCGGGTTATAATCCTCATGCCGCACCACCTTGCGGACCAGGATCAGACGACCGGCTCCCTTTTTCTTGAGGACGCCGTCGATGTGGCTGGTGCCTTCGATGATGGCATAGTCTTCGGGGTCCAACGAGTTTACGCAGTGCGCGGCAGTCAGTACCCATCCCGAATTGATCAGAGATCCGCCGCAGGACATCGAGAAATTTCCGCGCTTGTTCCTGACGTACAAAACCACCTGCCACGGCCAGGCGTAGTCTTCAGCCCGTTCGCCTCCGACGATGCGCGTTGAGATTTCCGCGTCGAGAACGGCAGCGCGCAGATCGGTCACGTTCGCGTTGCTTGCCGATTCAGCCGCCCTTCCTGCCTGCGGCAACGTCAGGGCGATAGCCAAAACGATCGAAGGGATTCTCAGCATGCTGACCTCGCCGTCCTGCAACTCAAGGAGCCGTGAATGATGCGGCCATTCCGAAACGCACACTGCGATCAGACATCTGAACTGATCGGAGAATGTCGACAAACCTGCCAGCGGCTTTTTGATCGTCCAAAGCGCTGATGGCCGCCTCGGCCTGCGCGAGACGCCTGTTCGAGACGATGGCGACGACGTAGTCCGAACCGTAGGGTTCATCCACTCTGAGCGGGAGATCGAAAGACGAATCGGCAATCTGCGTCTTGTCCTTCGTCAAACGAGGATAGAGGAAGCGGACGCGCCCGTTGCCCGACAGATTGACGAGGATGAGATATTTGTCGGACAGGCCGTCGACGTGAAACCGTACGGTTTGCCCTCGATGAAAAAGCCTGTCATCCGGCAGCAGCCGCATGGTTTGCACCTGTCCTGCTTCCGACATCTTGGTGATGGCCCGGATCGCGCCGACCGAGTCGACGATCGCCGGAATACTGTCGGCGTCTGCGGCGCGGGAAATGACGTCACCGTAGCCGTTCAGGACGTCGCCCTTCGCAACATCCCAAACCAGATCGGCGTCTTCACCATTCTTCGCGATTCGAAACTGGAATTTGTCGGGGCGAATCTGCGGGGCGCCGTCGCCTCCCGAAATCCGCAGCCGAACGATATCGTTCGTGGGCGCAACGTCGGCTTCGCCGCTCACCTTCAGGCGAAAAACGATCTTCTCGAGCTTTGCGGCATTTCCAGACGGCGCAGTCGCAATTGTCTGTTTGGTTTGCGAATATTGATAGGCGATCTGGCGCGAGAACCCGAACAATTGTCCGCGGGTAACGGGCCCCTCGCTTCCCTCGCTGATCGATCGTGCCACCGAATAAGTCAACGCGCCGCGCAGCGTCGCATTGCCTGGCACTGTCACCTCGGGCGCTTTCGAGAACTTGTCGACGGCGGCCAGGAAAGTCACGTTCGGAAGATCGTCGGGGGTCAGCGTCGCATCGGAGACCGTTGAGACCGGCTTCGCTTCATCACCCAGAAGCGATACGGTAATCTTCCCACCCGCGTCGCGATAGCTCACCGGTCCGGACCGGAAATCGGCTTCACGAAGCATTCCGCCGCCGTGGCAGGTATCTGCAATGTAAAGCACCTCAACCTTGCTGTCGTTGAGTTGCTTCAGCCAGTGATTCATTTCATCATCGATGATCTTTTCGTTGATGCCCGGTTTCACCCGGTCGAAATCCTTCAGCAGAAATATCTCGTCCATGCCGTCTGATTCCGAACCTTTCACCAGTTCAGGTTCCTGCGAACCATGCCCGGCGAAGGAGATAATCGCCAGATCTCCCGGCTTCGACGCAGCAACAAGCCAATTGATCGCAGCTTCAAAATTGTGCCGCGTGGGCGCTTCGCGGTTACCTGGAGCCGCTGCACCTGCATTAGCAGGATCGATCAACAGTCTTATGCTGGCTTCAGGCACTCCCGCCGAGATCAGTGTTGCGTAGAGATCTTCAGCATCGGCCCTTGCTCCCTTCAAGGTCGGGATCGAACGAGCGCTATAGTCGTTTATGCCGACGATAAGCGCCCTCACTTGGCCTCCCCCGGGCGCAAGCAACTGGATGGTCCTTGCCTGCGCGGCCTCATGGATCGCCACGAATGTCGCCGCCGCCACGACGACCGACAAAAGCCCTTTGACCCACCTCATCATCGAACATCGTTCCAGATGTTAATTCCGCTGCCAGACGACACGCCGCTCGAGCGCCCAGATATCTTCCTGCGGCAAGGAAGGGTCCGACAGCGGCTCCGATTTGCCCTTCGCGATCGTATTGATCCTCGCCGAGATTCCATTTTTCCTGAGATAGTCGGCGACCGCCTTCACGCGTTGGTCAGAGAGGTGCATGTTGTAGTCGGCAGCGCCGCGCTCATCGGTGTGGCCAACCAATGTCAATTCGGACGGGTTCTGCTGACGCAGCGCGTCGAGAAACTCCCTTGCGTACCTTTCTCCGATTGGCGAGAATTTCGCGGTCGCCGTTTCGAACTGAATCGGCATGGGCACGGCATTGATCTTGATATCGCGGACATCCGGCGACATCACACCGCCGACCGTTCCGTCCCGGTGATCCTTGGCGACGCTGACAAAAGCCGCACCGGCGCTTTCCTCATTGGCCGCCAGGCCCCGAGACTTTACGGCCCGGTCGAAAATCGCATCGACGGATTTCTTGTCGGGCGGCGTCGGTGTCAGACCGATATTTTTCATCGTTTCGATTGCACGCTCATAGGCGACGGTCGCTTCGGCGAACTTGCGTTGTGAAAACTTGATGTCACCGTATGCGGATGCCGCGCGCCAAAGCATGTCCGACGCATCCAGCAACAGCCCCTCGTATTCCGACGTCGGCGCCTTCTTGTCGATCATCTGCTGGACCAGGCCAACTTCCAGCACGGCTCTCTGCCGCTTGACCTCGTTGAGACGGTCCCCGCAGTCGGTGCTGACCGCGATCTTGGCCTCCAACGCCTTGGTATCGGACAACGAATGGCCTGAAATCGCGGCGTTGAACCCGTTGAGAAGATCGCCGCAATCCGCCTTCGCGGCTTGCCCGCTCAAACAAAAAATGGCGACGGCCCATCTGAAAATTGCGGTTCTGGCAATCGCCATGACTAACTGCCCCGAATTTCAAGCTCGAAAGATCCAAACCGCTCGCGTCGATCTCGGCCAGCCAGGCAAATACCCGGCTGGCAAAACAGCTACTGGCGAACTCTGACTTTGATAGCGGTACGGAAGGAGGAACGTTCTCCGCCGGAGCCTGCAGATGGGCGAGATCCCGGAGTGACCGGATCGACTGCAATCGCCCGGCCAAGCACGTCATCGTAGTTGGCGATGGAGGTGAAACTGTCGCGCTGGAAATCGTGCTGAATTCGATCACCGCCATTGGCCTGCGTTGCACAAACCGCCACGATAGTTTCGGTGCCAGGATCCTTCATCCTGAACTTGAAGGGCGCATTGGGGCCTGGAAACTGAATTGGAACGCCGGCGCTGATGCGATTGTCCTGTTGATAGGAATTAGGCAAGAGCACGGTTCCGGCGCCCTTTTCGTCCACGTCTGTCAAAGTGAGGAAGCAATCGCGTGACGACACGACCGTAAACACCGGACCGTCACCGACCCTATAGACATCGAGATCCGAGATAAGCGCTAGATCGTCGCTGCGAATGGGCTTCGCCAATGGCTGCGGCGGGTGGACGTTGGCAATAAGAACAGCTTTCAAGTCCGTCAGGCTGGGCGCAAGCGCGCGAAAATCCTGTTCAAACTGATCGCGGGGAACCGAGCTCTGTAAAAGGCGCCGCACAAGCGGCCGGAACCTTGGATTGACTTCTCCCGAGGCGTCCTTGAAGTCAGCCGTGGTGAGGCCGAGCTCGGCTGCAGCGAGCGTCAGATCAACGTCATTCTCATAACGCTTGGCCAGAGCGTTGATCATTTCGGTTCCATTGAGCTTCAGCGCGGGATCGAGACCTGCCTGGACCATCGCACCTGTGAAGCGTTTCAAATCGCCTTCGATGAGAGCATCCATCTTGTCGTGCGGCGGATAAAGTCCATCGACCGCATCCCTGACGTCGGAGGGAAAAGTCCTCCGACCGAGAACGAATTCGCGAACCTCGTCTGTCGCTTTGCGCATGCCCTGATCATGGCATCCCATGCACGAAATGCCGTTGGTGACCGTAAAATCCTTGCGGGATTCGTCGCGCACGATCGTCGTTGGCCCCTTGTCGAGCCGTTCGCCGGTGGCCCTGTTCAGATAGTAACCCTGGAATCCATTGGGGAGGCTGAAGATCGTTTCACCGCCGTCGTGGTGAAAGCCGGCGGCGTTCGGCCCGAGCGGAAAATCAAACAAGCTCTGATGATCACGGTTGCCGGCAAAATCGTACGAGGTCCAGAAATATCCGCTTCGAGATGGGTGGCGTTCGATCAATCGATTGTTCTGACTGACACCCGACTTCTGGAAAGCCGCCCGTTGGGCGACGAAATTCCGGATATCCCCTTCGACATCGATACCCAGCTGTCTTGAAAGCTCCTGAAACGTATTCGGTAGCCTCAACAGCACATCATAAAGTGGGGGCTGGGAAGCCGTGAAGGTGAACCAGTCAGCTCGCACATAGGGCTGGGGCGTATGCGTACCGCTTGCAAGCGTACGACTAAACTCGGAGTCGGGCTGAACGTTGTACGGATACAGGGCAATCACCGTGTCCCAGTCGGCAGCGCTCCAACCGAGATCGACCAGATTGAAACGCAGGATGGTTCCTTCGGGATCGATCGTCTCAAGTTTGACCACGTCCGAAGAACGGCTCAGCGAATTGAGAAACTTGATTGCGCTCTGGCGATACACTTTCATTGCATCTGCATCGACGCAGATGTTGGCCAGGTGCGTCAGCGTCAGATAGCGGGTGGTCGACTGGCGCTGACGCAGCTGCTTGTCGAGATCGGTCACCATGAAACGGACCATCTCGTCAGGCGTAATGAATTTGTGGGCGTCACAAGAGGCGATGGCCTTGGTGCCTAACCCGTTGACCCAGTTTTCCAGTGCCTTGATATCCGCTTCAGACGGCGTCGGATATTTGTCCGAAAACTCCTGGTAGACGTCGTAGGGCATTTCCTTGTCGAGGATTTGCTTGATCAGAAAGGAATCGAGCGGGTTGCCGGCATGAATGTAACGAGGGTTTGCCGCGAGCTCGTCGAGCTTCAGGATGTTTCCGAATTGCTTGGCGGGACGCTCCCGACTCACAAGCCTTCCCGCCTGATGACACCGCGAGCAATTTTTCTCCAGGACATCGAAAGCTGCCTTAGCTACCGGGTCGGACGGGGGCACGATGACCTCGGCCGGATTGGCCGCTGCCGGAACCGCCGGCGCCGTCGTTGAAGGTGCCTTGGTCTCCTGCGCCCGGGCGGTCGGGATCGCCAACGCAATTGCGAACACAAGGTAACCCATACTCGGAAAAGACAGAGGCCCGCCCCTCATCGCAATCTCCTTCAAAGACCTACCTCGGTCCCGTCGCGGCGCGTTAACTCTTCGTCGACGCGGCTCCGCCAGAAAAAAAATTAAACATGCCTTCGGCTAACCTGGTTACTCAGCCGGATCGCAGTTTTCCTGTCAAGGCGGGCTCTGGAATTGACCGGACTTCTACGGGCATTAGGATATCTTACGCGCGGGCCGGAAAAAGCTCGGTGGCGATCAGGCAGATTGGTGCCCCCCAAAAGGTTTGGAGGCTCCCGTGCGGACTTTATTTTGTGTTCAGGAGGCCGACGTGTAGGGTGGGATATTGTTCATGTACAAGGCGGGATCGTCGATGAAGGGAGTCTTACGGTTTGTCGCCCTGGCGCTCGGGGTGTTGGCCATACCCCCGCAGGTTTCGGCGCAAAATTCGTTAATTCGCCCCAACGACGTCCCGGCCGTGGTCCTGATTTCGGAACGGGAGGCCGCGTTGCCTGCCGCAAAAAGAGGCTCAGTCGCACTCGCTGCCAATATCACTCCGGATGATCGAGCGATTACGCGGAGCCCAAAAATATATCCCCTGTCGCCGGCCGAAGAAGCGGCCACCTCGCCCATCCATTTTGCAATCAAGTTTCTGGCCTTCAATGGCGCCCGCGTCGACCCGAAACGAGTGAAATTAACCTACCTTAAGCAGTCTCCAATTGATCTCACCGCCCGTGTCTCTGCATTCATCCAGAGCGATGGGATCGATATCCCCCAAGCGCTGGTTGCTCCCGGAAAACATCCGATCCAGATCGATGTGACGGACACTGAAGGGCGGGAGGCGTCGAAGCTGCTGATCGTGGAGGTCTCCCGCTAGATCTGCTTTCCCGGACTGTTGACTCATGCTCCTGGAATCTTCACGCTGAGGAAACTGCTTCATCAATTCTTGGCACGCTGAATCCCATTTACCATCACAAAGCATAGATTATCCATGCGCCCTCCATTGCAGGTGGAAGAAGACAACGTGCCTGCCGCCTCAAGCGTTGGAGGTGCCGCCATTCCCGAGTCACTGAAAATCGAATACAGGGAGCTTACTCTTAAGCGTGAGCAGTTGCGAGCCAGACTAGCGCTGGCCAGGACTGACCTGGAAACATTGAGAGCAAAAGGCAAGGCCCCATGAGCCCTGCCGCGGAAATGACGGCGCGGAGCCGTTGCATTCAAGCTTCGACGTTGTCCGCCTCGTCAGGGCAGGACATCTGATGGAATGCCCTTATTGCGCTGAGACGGTCAAGGACGAGGCGATCATCTGCAAGCATTGCCGCAGCGATTTGCTCGGCGTCCGCCCAGTCATTCTGGCCGTTCAGGACATCGTTCAGGAACTCAACCATTTGCAGGATGAGCTCGACAGGGTCCAAAATGAGATCGCTTTCATCAAACGACCAGCCCATTTCCTGCTGCTTCGTGCAGCCATTTACGTTTTGCTACCAGGCACACTGTTGATCGCGGCTCATTTTCTCATAACGATTGTTCTGAACTCGCCACTCGTTTATCTGCGGCTTTCTTCGATTTTGATACCGCTGCTCTTCGGAATCGCCGCTTATGCCAATAGCAAAATCGGATTCAGAGGAGCGGCCGGACTCGGAAGTGCCTGCGCCGTGTACGGCGTAGTCGGAATGCTCACAGTCGTGGCCTACGTGGACGATAGTCCGATTCTGCCGATCAATTGGCACGAATGGCGAGAAACCATCGAGTACATGCTGAGTATCGCGCTGGCGTTTGCCTCGGGCAACATTCTGGCAAATCTTCTGCTCCGCATTTTGCCGTCTACAATTTCGGCGGGAGACAGGCCGAATGTGTTGGCTTATCGACTGGCCCGTCTGTCAGGCCAGCACGCCGCCGATGAAACCTTGCGACGACGAGCGCGAAAAATTCAGGATCTTGCGCGCAAAGCTAGCGCTCTGGTGAGCCTCATCGCCACCGCTTCCGCTTCCATGTACACCGGATTGAAGGGCATTATTGGCTCATGAACCGCAGCGCTCCTTGCGTTACTGCGGAACATTAGATCGACCGCCTATGCGTTCCGCCATCGCGCTGAGATCCTGATGTGCTGACACAACGACCCCCGACAATTCGATTGTCGGGATGCCGGAACCACGACGAGTCCCATTTTTACGAATTTATGAGAAGATGAAGAAGGCCGAAGTAATTTCAGTAACTGACGAATGGGCAGAAGAACTTGCTCTTCTCGAGAGCCTTCGCGTGTCCCGAAAGGAATTTGTGGATCGTGTATGCGCTGAGAGCAAAGCCACCGACGCGAAAGTCCTCGCGGCGCTGCGGCTTGAGGCCAGCTATCAATTGGCAGAATTCTATTTTCTACTCAAGGCGCAGGGCATTGAAACCGAGTCTGATATTCAGAGGCTGGCCGATTTGCACAATCAATATGTCGTGGATGTCTTAAAGGATCCTGCCAAAATGGAGCGGCTTGGCGTCAGTCGCGAACGCGCACTGGAGGCTATGTTCACAGCAGACACCATGCCACGTCTCCTTCAACACTGGCGCGAAACGCCGGGTGCAGTCGATCAATCCAATCTGGCACGATTGCTGATGAGCGTCATGTCAACTGAGACTTGTCGGAAGGTGGTGGTGGCGTGCGCGGAATCCGGCTTCCTCGAGCGAAAGCGAACGCCATACGGCACGGTCCTGGTTGTCTCCAATGGCACGCTTGAAAGAATCTTCGGAAGTTGCCTGCGCGCTCTGCACACGCGCATACGGAAGCGGCACTGAGATGGTCAAAGACATCCTCCTCGTCATCACTCTGCTCGCGCTGCTGGCCAGCCCCGGTTTCGCGGACCGACGAGAAGCCTCACACCCCAGGAGCCCGCACGTGACGTCCACGAATTTGTCTACCGGTGTGGCACCAACTCCCGACCGGACCGAGCAACTGATCCTGGCCAATGACGTCAAGCCCGACGGCCGTGCCGGCCGCTCCGATGCTACCACCCATCCTCCAGCGTCGCCGACCAATCCCCCGGACCCCCGAAGCAACCGTGATTTCGAGCGACCGCAGCGCGCTTCGCCTGAAGCCGCTGACGACCTATTCCAGCTGATCAAGCGCGCGGGCCCGAAACATGCGTCAAAGCCGAAATAAGCAAGCGTCTGGCGACGCGCTCTAGGTTGACGGCGCTTTCTTGGGAGGCTTCGGCGGACCTTCAACCGGCGGCAAGGACTTGACGTAGACCGCCATCGCAGTGCGATCCTGCTCGCTCAGGCGCGAGGTGTTCTTGATCACCTTCGCCATCGAACCGCCGACGGAATCTCCGTCCGGAAGTTCGCCCGTTTCGAGGAAATAGCTCACATCCTTCTCCGACCAGTCCTTGAGCCCTTTCTGCGTAATATTCGGCACCCAACCTTCGCCTTCGGGATTTGGGCCGCCTGCAAATCTTTGCGACGCGATGATCCCACCAAGAAGATTCCGCGGGCTGTGGCATTCGGCACAGTGCCCCAGGCTCGTCACGAGATATGCGCCGCGATTCCATTGCGGACTTTTTTGGGAGGCAGGTGCAAAGGGCTTCCCGTCAAAGAACAAGAATTTCCACCCACCAACGAGCCTTCTAATGCTGAATGGAAATTTCAAATCGTGATCTCGGGCGCGACCGGCTACCGGCGGCAATGTTTTCAGAAATGCAAACAGATCGCGAAGGTCCTGGACTGTTGCTCGTTGATAGGAGGCGTATGGAAACGCAGGGAAGTAGTGATCACCGGCGGGCGAGGTTCCCTTTGTGAGCGCCGTGACAAAGTTCGCCTCTGTCCAGTTCCCAAGGCCATCGGTTGGATGGGGCGAAATATTTGGCGCGTAGAAAGTGCCAAATGGTGACGGAAGAGCGAGACCACCTGACAGGACGGTCCGAGGCTGATCTGCGGGTGCGTGGCAAGATGCGCACCCACCCTCGTTGAAAACAGCTTCGCCGTTAGCCAGGCTCGGCGAATATGGTGGCAGCGCGGCTGCCGATACAGTCACAGGCGTAGTTACAACCCAGAAAACCCCTGCCCCTAAAACCAGTACGACCAACAGTAGGAATACCGCTCGTCCAAACATGACTTCCCCGGAAAGTCAGAAATATCGGGCCATAGTCCGATTAAATTTAATACGTGTCGAGGGTGCGGGCCCCTTCTACCAATCTTGAGCTCTCGTCTGTGGGTAACGTGCTTTGCGAAGCGATAAAGAACCATGTGCACCGCAAAACCCTCGTGCTTGATGACGCAATTCGAAGTCACGCCAAAACGCCCTATCGATTCGCCGAGAATTTTCAGCTAGGAATTACGGAAATTCGGGGAAACGGCCGTACGAAACATCACCAGAAACAATTTTGAAGACCAAATTTCAATTATTTATGCAAGGCACGGAAGGCAATGAGGTCAATTCAGGATACGATATTTGTCGGCTGTCTCTTTCTCATTCTCGGATTGGAAGCAACTACGACCAGCGCCAAATCGCCGCCGGGGTCGATGGCTCGCTGCCGGTCGGATGACACCGAATTTAGAAAAAGAGTAACGGCCTGCTCCGAGATCATTTCCAATAAAACGGCCAGCAAATTGGAAGTTGCAACCGCTTACCTCAATCGAGGCAATGCCTGGTCGGACAATTCTGAACCGGATCGCGCCATCGCAGACTACTCTGAAGTCATCCGATTATACCCCGATCAACCACAAGGCTATGCCAATCGGGCCAATCGCATGCTTGACAAGGGAGAGAGCGATCGCGCGTTGGCGGACTACAACCAAGCCATCCGCGTAGATCCAAAATTTGCACTCGCTTACAACGGCCGAGCCAGCGTTTGGCGTGAGCGGGGTCAATTGGACCTGTCTCTTGATGATCTGCGCGAAGCAATTCGTCTCGAGCCAAAGCAGGCGAATTTTATTGCTAACCGAGGCGACACCTGGCGGTTAAAGGGTGACCTTCGTCGTGCCTTGGCCGATGTCAACACCGCGATCACCCTGAACCCGAAGTCGGCACTGTTTCTGACCTATCGTGGCAGGATTAATCGCTATTTGGGAAATTTTGACAGCGCCGTCGTCGATTTCAACGAAGCTCTGAATATCCAACCGGATTTTGTAATGGCTTACGCCGAACGTGGGCTGACGTATGAAAAGAAGGACGAGCTTGTTCGAGCTCGAGCGGATTTCGAAAAGGCTTTAACCTTTCCACCCTCAAATTACGATAGCTCGCGGCCAGCACAAGAAACCGCGCACGCTCATGTGACAGCGCTCGACAGCGGCGCTACACCGCCAGCTATTCCAGTCTCTTTGCCAAAGGCAACATCAGAAACATCGATTCCGACGCCTGCCATATCAGCTCCAACCTTGAGGCCCACCGCGGCTCAGGCGATGGCCGCGAAGAATGAGCGGCGAGTTGCCCTTGTGATTGGCAATGCCAACTACAAGAACGTCGCTAATCTTCCCAATCCGCAAAAGGATGCCGCTGTTATAGCGGCCTCATTACGCAACATCGGATTCCAGCTGGTTACTCTCACCGATGATGCCACGCGCGAGAAGCTTGTTGACAGCTTGCGCGCGTTCGCGGACCAGGCCGAACAGGCTGACTGGGCAGTTGTGTACTACGCTGGCCATGGCATTGAGTTGAATGGTCAGAACTACCTCATTCCCGTCGATGCCAAGCTTGCTGTAGATCGCGACGTGCAATTTGAGGCCATCCCCCTGGAGCAGGTGCTGGCGGCCTTGGAAGGCGCCAAAAAGCTGAGGCTTGTGCTGCTTGATGCATGCCGCGTCAATCCGTTCTTGCCCAATATGCGGAGGACGGAGGCAGTTGTTTCGGCTGCCATTGATACCGGTTCAAGGGGCGTCACCGGAACGCGATCGATCGGACGCGGTTTGGTCAGAGTAGACGTGCGGAGCGGGCCCACGCTTGTAGTTTTTGCAGCCAAAGATGGCCAGACGGCACTCGATGGCGATGGTGCCAACTCGCCTTTTGCGGTCGCGATGGCACAGCGGATTGCAGCGCCGGGAGTAGAAATCACGAAGGTCTTTCGCCTTGTGCGCGACGATGTGATGGAAGCGACGGCGGGCCGACAGGAGCCGTATACTTACGGATCACTGCCTGGCAGCGAGGATCTTTTCTTCGTCAGCAAATAGAGACCGTCGGGTGCCGAAGGGCCGACAATCCCGCAGATCATCTCCTTTGCTGCTGAGTTTTAGGTCTCAATTAGTCCATTCGACAACATCAGCCGTAGGCGTGCGGGCCATTGATCGAAGCCTGGCCACATTTTTTTGGTGCTGATCGTATTTGTCGGTAAAAACGTGGCCGCCGGCGCCATCGGCAACGAAGAACAAATCACGCGTCCGCGCAGGATTGGCGGCGGCCTCGAGCGAGCTACGTCCGGGATTGGCAATCGGCCCCGACGGCAACCCATCCACAACGTAGGTATTGTAAGAGGAAGGCTGCAGGATTTCGCTGCGCTTGATCGGCCGACCAAGGGTGCCCTTTCCGCCAACCAGGCCGTAGACGACGGTTGGATCGCTTTGAAGTTTGATCTTTGCTTTAAGTCGGTTCACGAATACAGCCGCAACCTGTGCGCGTTCGTTCTGCCGCTCTGTCTCCTTCTGTACAATAGACGCCAATATCACCAGTTGCTCGGGTGTCTGTAACGGAAGGCCTGGAGCCCGATGCTCCCAAATTTCCTTGATCGCGGCTTGATTACTCCGTTGCAAATCCTGAATGACTTGCTCTCGGGCGATGCCAGGATGAAAATTGTAGGAGCCGGGCAACAGCGTGCCCTCTTGCGGTATGGCGGCAACGCTACCGGACATGTCTTCTCTTGCCTGCAGCAAAGCCACAATTTGTTCGGACGTCAGTCCCTCGGGAATGAGGATTGAAGTGGCCGGGCCATTGTTGGGCGTCGGCTCCGCATTTTGTGAAGATCCTTGCACAGGACGATCAAGTGGCGACGTGAAGTAAACAAGGTTCCTCGAAAGCGACCCGTAAACAAATGGCTGCTGGACTCCATTTGTGGCATTCAGCACGTCGTCACGGACGTTCCGGAATAAAAGATCGATCTCCAAACCAGGTGTTTCGATGTTGGCCAAAAGCGAATGGGTGAACGGGGAGTTGCGACCCGAGCCGTCGTTGGCGGTCGTGCCATCGCGCGCAGAGTAAGCAACGAGGACGTTCCCTGACGGCTCAACTCGAGAAAAGCCGCGTTCCACTGCGCGTTGAACGTTTGTGGTCTGCATCCTCGGCAAAAAAGGATTGTTGCGGCAAGCGTCCAGAATGACGAGACCAAGCTTCGTCGTGTTGGACACTGCACGCGTGAGCGACTGCAAACCAATCGCTTCGTTGGCCACATTAAGGTCGGTTTGAAGCTGTGCATCGACGGGGATCAGCCAATTCTCGCCCCCCATTTGAATGCCATGGCCGGCGAAGAAGATAACGGCCAGGTCAGTCCCCCGCGCCTGCTGGCTGAAGTCGATCAATGCGCGCCGCATGTCGTCGTAGTTCGCGTTGGTCAACGTTTTGACGCCAAACCCGAGCCGTGCCAGCGCGGCCGATATATCCGCCGCATCGTTGAGCGGATTTGGCAGTGAAGGAACGTTCTGGTAGGCGCTGTTACCGATGACGAGCGCCACGCGATTGTCAGCGCGTGCCGGCTGCCCAATCAACGAAATGGTAACGAACAGCCAGCCAATCAAAGGCATTACGCGCATAGCCCGCTTCCCTCCGAAGAAAGGATCACTTCGTCCTGCTAGCAAGACCCCATCGATTTACACCGTTGTTCCCACCAGCCGGGGTTGCGCATCTTGTCGAAATTGTGCGTCGAAGGCGGCGACGAGGCCTGCATTTGCTTTGGTGCCGAAGGCTTCTCGGCCACGGGAGCAACGGAAACAGACGGCCTCGGCTTCGCAGTCTTCTTGGGTTCGGTCTTTTCGCAGTTATTGTCGTCGCCGACCTCATAACCCGCCTTGCAGACGATCTTCGTACAACTGTCGCCGTCGTCCCTGAATCCATGATCGCAAATCAACGGGCAAACTCGCGCAGGCTTGCTGCGCAGAACTTCGAGCGCATCAATGCTGGCAACCTTGACGTCGAACTTGGTGCCGGCATTCTTGTTGAAAAGGCCAAGTGCCTTCTGCGCAGATGCACTCCAGTTGTCGTCGATTGCGCCGATACCGCAGCCGACGCGGTGCAATTCGGTCTGAAGCAACCGGGGGACGCTGCTCGCGACCGGTCGGTTCGATGGGCTGCCGACTTGATCCGCAGGAGTTAGCGCAGCGAGCTGGGCGGCAGGCTTGTTGTCGGTGGCCTTCTGGTCATCCGCTTTGGCCTGTTCGGCGGCAAGTTTCAGATCCCCTTCAGCCTGGGCCGCAGCCGCCTTGGAGCGCTCCGCTTCGGCTGCCTTCTCGGCAGCCTTGGCTTCCTCAGCCGCTTTTTTCTCGGCGGCGATGCGCTCCTGGTTGGCTTTGGCTTCGTCAGCGGCCCTCTTCTTTTCCGCCGCGAGCCTCGCCTCTTCTTCTGCATTGGCCTGGGCCGCGGCCTTGGCGCGTTCGGCCTCGGCGAGCTTGGCGTCCTCGGCGGCCTTCTTTTTCTCGGCTGCAATACGCGCTTGCTCCGCGGCCTTCGCCTGTTCGGCCGCCTTGGCTAGTTCAGCGCTCTTGGCACCCTCCGCCTGCAGCCGCTCGCGTTCTTCGGCCGCTGCTCGGGCCTTGTCGGCC
>Ga0070735_10001401_pt1 | contig 23377 bp, 22 predicted proteins | sample Coa_R1_FD_66443 | JGI IMG/M metagenome (GOLD analysis project Ga0070735, IMG submission 66443) | Surface soil microbial communities from Centralia Pennsylvania, which are recovering from an underground coalmine fire - Coalmine... | ecosystem: Environmental > Terrestrial > Soil > Unclassified ...
TGCTGCTCCGCCAACACCCATAACGGCGTGCCGCCATACCAACTGCCATCGCTCCTCGTTTTCGGATCGCCGAAGGAATAGCTCTCGTTTCGCGCAGGATCGTAGAAAGAATTCCCAACAATTCCATGGTGATCCGGGTAGATGCCGGTCGCGATCGAATAGTGGTTTGGGGAGGTCACCGATGGGAAAGACGGAATCATTCCATCCGGCGCCGTCGCGCCCCGAGCTGCCATCGCCAGTAGGTTTTTTGCTCCGTACTTCGTCGCATAGTCGTAGCGAAATCCGTCGAGCGAAACCAGTACCACGTAATGTTTGGCCTGTTGCTCCGTGGTGTTCGGCGGATTCTGGATCTCGACAACGGAGCTAGCGGATTGCACGGCAAAAATCGCCGCCATCAGGATCAGAATCGCCAGAGTGAACCAGACCCGGCTATCCCGTCCCCGCAGTTTTCGCAGAAGTGGGGATTTTGGACTTTGGACCAACTTTTCTCGTTTCAATTTGGGATGGGAATCAAACCGAATTGCCGACGTGAGTCTCCGGTTGACCGCTAACGTACACCAGAACCTTATTGCATGCAATTCCCTGCCCTCGGGATCAGGAGACCTTGAGGTCTAACTTCGCTGGGTTGAGTCATGGGTGTAGAGTGTAGCAAATCAGGGTGCGCAGTACCCTCATAGGTAAGGGGGTGATGAGACATAATGTATGAAATTAGTATTACCGCCGTAACTCAAGCGGCTGGCTCTGAACCCGTATATCTTGTGTCGGTCATCCCCCCGGGTGAACTGAGCGCCCCCAGCGCAAAGATCAAAGAAGGTGATTTGCAGGCGATTTTGGAAGATGTCCTTCTCCCATCTTCTTCCGCCGTGGTTCGTGATCACCTGAAGAAAGCTTATAGCGTTGACGGGGATCGTATCGAGATTCCGACCCTGTCCGATGCGCATATCAGCATACTGCGGGGATTGCAGCAAAGGGCCGCCGGAAGCTAAACAGGCAGAATCATTCTCTAACAACGCTACCCCGCGGTATCACACAATCTCATTGGTAGTATAGAGCGCGCAGTGGGACTTGACGGGGCGGGATGCCGGTCGCGAAAGGTGGAACGCGATAGGTCGCGGCATCGCAGGCGCAGGAAGGCTTAACTCGAGGACGTTGTTGGGATCACATGGGTCGGAGCCGTGGATGTTCCGGAAATCGGGGGCTTGTCGCGGGCTGCATTGTTGTCAGATGTGGCGCGGTCGATCTCGATCGAGCCTTTGAAGTGGGCACCGTCCTCAATCAAGATGCGTGCGGTGACGAGATCGCCAACCACCGATCCATCCTTCTTGATTTCGATGCGGTCGCGAGCGCGAAAATTACCCATCACGCTGCCGTAAACGACGACCTCGCGCGCCACCACGTCACCGGTCAGCTTGGCACTCGGACCGACGGTCAGCTTGTGGTTTCCGATTTGGATCTGCCCTTCGACACTGCCTTCAACGTGCAAATCTTCATTTCCTGAAATCTCGCCCTTCACACGCAAGCTGGCGCCGAGCCGCGCGATGGAACCGGGCGACGTTGTGCTCAGCGGGCGCGTGGCATCAATGCTCATAGCTAATCCCTCCGTTTTCGTGGCGGCCGTCGTTAAGTAGGTTCCGGCATTTCCGGTTCCTTACTTCCCTATGTTTTGCCAGATGCCGATCTTAGTACACTTTGGGCCTGTAGGGCAGACGCTGGTCGGCGGGACAAGGTTTGCCTTCGTGCCCTTTGGCCTTATGCCGTTTGATCTCGATGTGAAGAGTCTCTCGGCGCTCCTGAACTTCTGCTCGGGCCTGTTTGCTGTGTACGAATGAGGTGCTGAGGGTATTCAGCTTGTTGTTCAAAGCGATGAGCTGACGAACTAGATCATCTTTTACCTTGCACTTGTTTTCCGATTTCATATCGTCAAACCTCGCGTCGCCAGTGATCAATTTGACTTGACGGTTTTCTTCGCTTCTTTCTTGACTGTCTGGGGCAGGGATTTCTGCTCATCTAAAATGGGTTCGTGTTTTGCATCATGACGAGCGAAAAGAGAATTAAATTTGTTGCGGGCGAGTTCACTAGCGTTCAATTTATATTTCCTTTTTGGACGAGAATGAGTGGCCCACCTAGAGGACAGTTTCAGGACTTCCGTTGCTCGTGGCTACAATACACTCAAAGCACAACCAAGCGGCGGGGCAGAGTGGGCAAATTACCGCCAATCAATTAGATGCGGATTGAGTCCTGGGGATGCATGCTAACCATACGATTATGAAGGCGACTCGTGTGGCTGATAAAGTGCGCTAGCCATTACCGCCTTTGCAAAGTTTGCAAAAGCGATGACCACAATTCTGACAGACCACTGTGAATTTACGCGTTCGCGTCCCACATTTGCAGCATTTCAACAAGGTCATTTTAGTTCTCGACTTCCTTCAGATACACACAGTAGATCGGTAGCGCAGTGGGAGCGGTACGGTCGATCTGCACGTTCTCGACCCGCCATGTTTTCCCGCCCTGGTGACGGGTGTCGCCTATCACCGGTACTGCGACAGTGCCATCCAGATCCAGCTCGGTTTCTTGATCCGCCAGTAGGGTGTCGTAAAAATAAGCGATTTGTTTCGGTTCCGTCACGCGATCTCCTCGATAGGAACATACCATTACTGCCACTTCCGCAACACCTTCCACGCCGTCACTAGTTCCTGTATCAGCTTCGGCCGCGGAATCCCGTTCTCAGGCCGACAACGATACCAAGCTTTGGTAAGGAGAGAGCTTCTACTTCGCCTCCGGCATCGCATCTACCTTCCCGACTTGCGATGTAGGCGATCTAGCAGCTTGTTGAAGAATTGAGTGTTTCAAGCTCTCCATGCTGATTTTTCGAGTTATCGCTGAGTTGTGAAGGAGTGCTTTGGGTGGTTCTATTTACTGAGTGCGCCCCGGCGAAAGCGAAAACGGGTAGAGCAATCGTTCGGGTGGATGAAGATGTTCGCAATGTCGTGTGGCCCGCTCGTCTACCGCGCTCCTGCGATTAGCATTGTCTTGCATCACATGTGGGTTGATGTTGCATCCCGCGGAGTTCTCGTACCAAGATTCCTTCTTGCTGGTTATCGTCGCCGCGCATTGGCTCGTCTCCTCGGCTTTCTTACTTCAGACGGGTTTATTGAATCAACGTTGCAACGGAAGTGGCTTCTTCAACAATCACATTTACGACCGGCTTTGTGAATGAATTCGCTCACAATTAGAACTAGTCTTGAGCCACATAGACCTTGCGATTTCTGTCCTGGCGTCGCTCGACTGCCTCGGGATGGAAAGAATGAAAGAGCCGCCCAACAGAGGCAATTGGGAGTATGCTCGCTGAAACTGTGAAGGTTCGCACTCGCGGACCGGGAGGGAAAGATGCCAAGCTTTTGCTCGAATTGCGGCGCTCCTGTCAGCGGGCAGTTCTGCGCGGCATGCGGGGTGGTGATTGACGGAGGTCCGGCGCAGACACGGAACGAGACTCCCAAGACGTCACCTGTCGTCCAGCCGGCCGCAGCGTCACCAGGCGCTCACAAAAGTTCCGGCGCTAAGGTTCTCTTCATCGTGCTGGGCCTTCTGCTACTCTTCGGCGCCATCGGTGTGGGCGGGATTGTTTTCGTCGGATACCGCGCTAAGCAGAAGATCACGGAGCTGAAGAAAGACTACGGCTTGGACGGCAACAACTCTGGCAGTACGTCGTCTGTCAAGGTGCGAGCGTTTCCGCCGTCGAAAGGGAGCGGCTGTAGTCTGCTCGAAGGCCAAGAGGCAGCCGCGATTCTTGGTGTCGCTGTGGAACGCGCGGAATCGGAGATTAGTACTGGTGAAGGCGACGTCTGCAAATATTGGGTGATCGCGACGGAGCGGCGGCGGTTGATCGGCGAAGAGATGGCGTCAGGTGTCGGCGGAATGGGCAAAGCAGATTCCAAGAGCGGACAGCAGGAGATAGAGAAGTTAATCGGTGGGGCGGCGGGCGCGTTAGTAGAGGCGAATGGTGAAAACAAGGACAGTGATTTCGCGTTCAGCCTCCAGCTGTGGCGCCAGAACGGTAAGGAGCAGTGGGACAAAATGGAGTCGCTTCACACGCGGACGAAGGACGCAGCGGGAGCGGATTTCGCAGGCGTGGCGATGCAGCCGGTCGAAGGCGTCGGTGACCGTGCGACTGTATTAGCAGCCGGGCACTCCATCATGGTGCTGAAGGGCGACGCATTCTTTTTGCTGGGATTCCAACAATTCGTCCCGGGCCGGGACAAAACGGTCGCGCTCGCCCGGGTGGTGGCGGGACGCATCTAGTCTGACTCGGTTCCGTCGCAATCGTTTGAGTTTAGAATCCGTAATATTTCTCCGCCTCTATTCTTCCGTTAAAAGACGCGCCGAGGTAATTGCGGATAATCCGGTCAATCTCTGTTTTAGCTATAGGCTTCTCGAAATAATCCAAGGCTCCAAGTGAGAGCGCCTGCTGACAACAGAGGAGGTCTTTGCATCGCGTCACCACAATGAAGGGTGTTCGCCGGTTATATCGAACAAGATGCCTAACTACGCGGAGTCCTTCAAACGCCCGGGAACCTTGATCAACCAGAGCGAAGTCGAACTCCTCTCTTTCCACACAACGTTTCGCTGTTTCAACCGACATACACTTGTAAACCTCGAACCCCTGATCTTCAAAGGGTTTGGCCAGTTGAGACAGATCCTCGAGGTCTTCATTGAAAATCAGCACTTTGCGCGTCTCACAAAGTGTTTCGAGCTTTTCTGAATTCTGTCGCGACGCTATTCTCATAATTGACCTCCAAAGTGGAACCCCGTGCGGCCACTTGATGCTTTGGTGATCGCGTGTTCAGCTCCGATATAAGTTCTTTCGCGGCCGATGGCGGGGAAACCTCACCTTTCAAAACAATTTCCTTCGCAGTGATATTGCGGCGATAGAGCCTCTTGTTGGCGTCGGTATCCGGCCGCAGTGTCGAGCCGTCCAGGAAAGCGCCCGCAAACAAACCGCGCGATCTGGAATAGCTCAGCACTTCCGCCCGCAGCGTTCCATCCGTCGCCGCCATGACATCACGCCCCTTGGGCCCGGCTGCCGCTGATAAGCCCACGCCCAGTTTCACTTTGCTCGACAGTATGGAATCGGCGCCTCTTGGGTTCATCACTAAAAGTACGTAGTCCGTGGCCTGTCCTCCGGCTTGAAACCCGAAGCTTCCTCCCTCCATTGCCATCATCGTGGGAGCGCCCCAGGAGCCTGAAAAATTCTCCCCGCTGCGGCAGATCATTACACCGCGGCCATAACTCCCGCCGAACACGAATGCGAATTTGATAACGGAGGGCAGAACGATGACACATTCCGCCTTGTCGAGCAGTTGCTGCGGAACGTCGTCCGGCACATTGAGGATTTCCTTTATCGTGGAGCCGGCATTCCGCACCCTCTCCTCTTCCTTCTGCTGGGCTCCCAACGGTAGTCCCAACATTGCAACCAGAACTGCAACTAAGAGATGCCTCATCGCGTCCACCTCATTCGCCGGTACGTTTACGTTGGCTTGCAGGAACATCCGATTCCCAACCGTCGCGATCGAAGATTTCTGTCACAATCAGTCGCCCGCCAGATCCAACTCGGTATCCAACTCGGTATGCAGCCAATAAGCGTCCTTCGGCGTTTTCTCATAATCGAGGAACTTGTCCACGGTCTGCTTCATATTCCCGGAATGGTTGGCAATCGTCATCAGATGCTCTCGATATTCTGAAACGAAGAGCCGGTGATGATTTTCACGAAGGTGATCGATCGTGGCCTGGATGCTGGCAGCGACATGCCGCGCGTTCGCTCTCACCTCGGTAATGGCCTGCCGCTGCCAGGGCTGTATGAAGGGACGTAGGTGTTGCAGCTCGGCGATGCGTTCTCCCACCACGTTAATGTGATCCCTGGCCCGATCGAGAAACGTACGACGACTAGGCCTGCGGTAATCAGGGTCCACGGGAAAAGCCCATGGGGTGTACGCACGTGGTCTCAGCCGTTCCGTTTCCTCCTCGATGTCAGCGACAAGTTCTCTCGTCTCCTTCTGGATCTCGACCAGTGCGATCGAAGCGCGCCCGGACAAGTACGAGGAATTGTGGTCTTTGTCAGGCGCACCGGGCGACGGGGCTGGCCGAGAAGCGAGGGCCGACCCAGTCCCCCAAAATGCGACGGTTGCAAAGACCACAATCATCGTTTCTAATCGAATGCGCATTTTCTATTCCCCGGGTTCGATATCGTCCTAATAGTTTCCCGGGAATCAGTCACCGGACAGCTCTAAGTCAGTTTGGAGTTGTTGGAACTTCTGCTGGGCCTTCTCATAGTCGAGGAATTTATCCACCGACTGCTTCATGTCCGCAGAGCGGTCCGCGATCGTCGTAAGATGCTCCCGGTATTCCGGAATCATCAGACGATCTTGATTCCCATTGAGGTGAACGATGGCGGCCTGGGTGCTAGCTGCGACTTGCATTGCATGGGCAGTCAACTCGGTGATGGCCTTTTGCTGCCAGGGGAGTGCGGCATAGCTGATCCGCTGCAGCTCCGCAGTGCGTTCGCTCACGGCGTTGATGTGACCCTTGACTTTGTCCAAATGGAAGGCATGGGATCGCCAGCTGTACTTAGGATCTCCCGAAAAGGTCCACAGAGTCTCAGCATGAAAGGTGAGGCCCGCGGCTTCGTCCTGGACCTCTGCAAGGAGTGTCGACGCCCGCCCTGACAGGTATGCCGAAGTATCAGGCGACGGTGGCGGCGGAGAGGCAAAGATCGATCCGCCTCCAAAAAGAACGACCGCTGCAAGAGCCAACACCATACGTTTGAAGTTCAGTTGCATTTTCGAGTCCTCCTTTTTGATTTTTTTCCTGATCTGCGGGCCAGCCTCCGACTTCCATCCATCCGCCCGCCGGCCCGCACATCAGTGTCGATTCAACTTTCAGTGGTGAGCATAGAAGCGAAAATGACAGACGACCATACCGACCGGAGAGTATTTTGAGGCTCAAATTTAGCGATCGGGCGGCTAGAAATGAGGTTGGCGTGTCTGCCACTAGCCCGGAACAGTTTCCGTGAGCCACGGCAATTCACTAAATATCTGTAGTGGGTTGAAGAGCTGCAAGCAAGCGGAAGCGCCCGCCGCTCTAAGAAATTATCCGTTTGCGTACCGCGTAAAGGATGAGCTCGGCGGTATTGTGCAGATTCAGTTTCTGCAGGATGTGACTGCGGTGGGTCTCGACGGTATAGGCGCTAATGTTGAGCGCCGCAGCTACTTCCTTATTCGTTTTCCCTTCAACCAAAAGTTGCAGGATCTCCCGCTCGCGGCCGGTAAGCAAGTCATACGTGTCCACCGCGCCTTTTTGCTTAAGATCGCGAATATAGTCTTCCGCCAGGATATGGCTTACCTTCGGGCTAAAAAACGACTTGTTTTGCGAAACCGCGTGGATAGCGCCGAGCAAATCGGCGCCGGCCGAATCCTTTAGCAAGTAGGCTCGTGCACCGGCCTTTAGAGCTCGCAGCACGTAAGATTCGTCGGCGTGCATGCTCAGCACAATTACACAGGTGACCGGGCGCTGCGTAACGATTGTCTTGGTAGCCTCGATTCCGTTTAGAGCCGGCATGCCAACGTCCATCACCACGACGTCCGGTTTGAGCGAAGCGGCGAGTTCGATCGTTTCGCGTCCGTTCGCACTTTCGCCGACTACCTCCAGGTCGGACTGGCGTTCCAGGAAAGCGCGCAATCCTGCACGCATCACGATGTGATCGTCGGCCAGCAATATCCTTACCTTTTTCACAAAAGCTTCCCTCTGGCGAGAAAAAGCGCATCCGATCTGGGTCAGTCCAGGCCCGCCCACAAAAGGGCCCAAACAAACAAAACCGCTACACTCGCAACGGCCATTGATATCAAGCGATCTCGCATTATCGTTACCTCCGTGTTTCATTTTGTCCGACGCACCGTCCTGCCAACGAATTCGCTTCCGCTCTGGCGCATCATTCGCATCCCACCTTCCGTCGGAAGCTGCAAGGCAGAATCGGGTAGACACGCTCAGCATAAAATGTTGTCCCGGCCGCGCCTATACGCTCCGAACGGTATATGGACCCACATAATTAGCTATGCTCGCCGAGGCAAAAGGAAGCCGGGTCGCCAAACATCAATCCTGGCGCCCATATCTCTTGGGGCGCGACTAAGGGAAGCATTTCAGAGCGGATGCGGGAAAACAGCGACGTATTTCTTTGCCGCTGGAGTTCCCGACGTTGATCGAGCGGAGCAAACCCTCCCGCGCGAGGTCAATGTGGGCGATCACACTCGCCGGATGTCCGGACACCGATAACGAGCTCCTCGAGCACGCGCGCAAATTCCTGCGGCCGGAGCGCGGCCTCGCCCCGGCATTCCTGCCCGTGACACACGCGAGGTATCCACCAGCAACTGCCCTCGACCGCATAGAAATAAAACAGGCTCATTTCCCGCCCGATCAGCAGCCCAGGCAATTCGTGCCAGTCTCCCCCCGGCACATGAAACTTGCTGAGCACGACGTCGAACTGTTCCCTGCCAAGCAAGGCACGAGCCTCCCAGACGGATCGCGACAGGGCACAGAGGCAGCCCAACTTTTTCAAGTAGGTGACGATATGCGATGCTTCGGAAACGGTTTCAGTCACCAAGAGGACTTTTGCACCAGCTGATTCCATTTTTCCTCCGTCTCCGGTGTGCTTGAGGTGGTGGTCGATTGGTCTTCCGTTCGGCGCGGACTCACTTCGCCACTTGTACCTTTGGGAGATCAACGGTAAGGATCCCGTCCTTCGATGTTGTGCTGACTCTGGAGGTGTCGATAGCTGAATGCAACTCGAGGATTCGAAAGATTCGGTCGGCGCACCACTCCGATAGAACCATTTTTGAATTCTCTTCTTCCTTCAATGTTTTGCGCTGACCGGAAATCCTGAGACGATTCGGCTCCACGTTGACCTCGATATCGCAGCTCCCGAAACCCGGCACTTCCGCCCGGACAACATATTCGCCACACGATTCGCTTACGTTCAGAGGCGCCGGGTGCAGCAATTCGTTTTCGGCGCGAACCCAGTCATCCAGTTCATGGCCCGATGACCCACCCCGGCTCTGAAAAATCTCAAACGCTCTTCGGGCGATGAGCTCCATCAACTGGGCGTAGGGGTCGACGATCTGTCTATTCCCGTCCCCGGTGTATTCGCCATCTTTTGTACGCTGCGTTACAGTCGCTGCCTGTGTTGTCATTTTTCGTCTCCTCTTCAGAACAACATTCGGTTCTGCCCAGACCGGCTTGACGCGGAAGATGCGGTAATTTCGCGGAGATGATAGGACGGCGGGAGGTGATGGTCTATCCCCTCGAGGAGGTATTCAAGTCACCGAAATGCCAGTAGTGGCGGAGACAGGGCGGACCCGAAATAAGGCTTCATGTTCCGTTAGGAAATAATGCCCTTGCGAACCGCGTAGAGTACGAGCTCAGCGGGATTATGCAGATTCAGTTTTTGTAGGATGTGGCTGCGGTGAGTCTCGACGGTATAGGGGCTAATGTTGAGTGTCGTTGCTACTTCCTTGTTCGCCTTACCTTCCGCCAGAAGTTGCAAAATCTCTTGCTCCCGACTGGTGAGCAAGTCATAACTGTCCACGGCTCCCTTTTGTTTGAGAACACGAACGTAGTCCTCCGCCAGGATCCGGCTCACCTTGGGGCTAAAGAACGACTTGCCCTGTGAGACCGCATCGATCGCGCTTATCAAATCGGATGCTGCCGAATCCTTAAGCAGATAAGCCCGAGCTCCAGCCTTCAAGGCGCGCATTACGTACGATTCGTCCGCGTGCATACTCAGAACAATTACAGCTGTGGCCGGGCGCTGAGTAACGATCGCCTTGGTCGCCTCGATCCCGTTCAAAGTCGGCATTCCAACGTCCATGACCACCACATCCGGTTTGAGCGAAGCGGCGAGTTCAATTGTTTCACGTCCGTTCGCCGTTTCGCCCACCACCTCCAGGTTGGGCTGGCGTTCAAGCAAAGCGCGCAGTCCTGTGCGCATCACGACGTGGTCATCGGCCATCAAGATTCGCAGTTTTTTCATGCTTTCAACTCTCCCGATCGCCGGATACGTTGGGGAGCGGCAGATCGATTCGGAGACTGGTGCCTCGTGCCGGGTCTGAATCAACCTTTAATATGCCGCCCAACTGGCCCACTCGTTCGCTCATGCCGATCAAGCCCAAACCTCGCGAACGGTTTGGATCAAAACCCTTGCCGTCGTCTTCGATGCTGACTCGAAGGTGATTAGGTTCCTGGCTTACAGCGACGCGGACGTTCTTTGCATAGGCGTGTTTCGAACAATTATTCAAGGCTTCCTGAACGATCCGGTACACGCACGTCTTATGGTCCTCCGGCAAATCGTCCGACACGTTTTCTTCCACCGTATCAACAAGCATGCCGGTGCGTTTGGAAACTTCACGCGCCTGCCATTCCAGCGCGGCAACGAGACCTAGATCATCCAGCATCGACGGTCGAAGTAGCAGCGCCATGTTGCGCACTTCATTGACACTGTTTTCCGCGAGCGCCTTGATTTTCTGGAGGCCCTGCCGAAAGGCATTCTCTTCCGGGGACATCTCCGTGAGATTCTCCACATCCATAAGCAAGGCGCTCAAGGATTGGCCGACTTCATCATGAAGTTCGCGGGAAATGGCGCGCCGTTCGCGTTCCTCGGTATCGACGAGGCGTTTCGATAGTTCCTTCAATTCGCGCTGCGCTTGAAGGCTTTCACGGTATTTCTCTTTAATGTCTTTCTCAAGTTGCCCGGCATAAATGATCGTAACAGCCGCCAGGATCAATCCAAAACCGAAAGCAATCATGGCAACCGTAAGCACACGGCGTCGAAACCCTGCGGCCACTTCAGTGATCCTGCGTTCGGCTTCCTTCAGGTCATCATCGTTGACCGCACTGACTTCTTTCGTAATCGCCAGGATTTCCGCATGCCGCGAGAGGACGTCACCGTGCAGGACGGAATTAAGTCTCTTCTGCTCCTTCGCAGAGGATTCGAAAGTGGGTTCAATCGTCGACCAGTAATTGTCCAGTTCCACGGCGAGGTGCTGAAATGCGTCTCGCTTGCTCGCAGGCAGAGACTCAATACATGTTTTCAAGGCAGCGGTGGTCTCGCTGCGAATCGTTCGAAACTCAGTTCGGAGCATATCCTGCGCGCCCGGATCTGATTCGATCAGGATATAGTCACGCACGATGTTCTCCGTCTCATAGAGTCCGGCTCGAACCTGTTCAAGAGTTCGTTCACGGTAAAGAAAATCTTCCCGAATCTGAGTATTGTCCGTTTCGAATCCCCCCAGAGTACGCAGGGAGTCGATACATATAATCGCCATTAGAACCAGCAGCGCTGCGAAACCGCCGATCAACACAATGCGTGACCCCAATCGACGTTGGCTTTCGGCGGAGGACACTTCCGGCGTACTTCGCTTTTTGTCAATCAATTGCTCTCCATCCCATCCAGTAGTGTACTCAGTGTTCGTATCACGGGAAAGCTTCTTCGCCGTTACAATGCCGATCCGTTTGTCTGAGTTGCTTCGTTTCGGCAACCGCACGCCCGAACAGTGCAGATCGGCTCGCCTAAATTGTTACCGGGAGGATTCCATGAGCAGCCATCCAGAAATGCAGCCCTTGGAGGTCCGCGTCGAAAGGCTGGAGAGGCAGAACCGTTTATTCCGAGGCAGGGGGCTTACATGCCTGATCGGATTTGTGTCGGTGGGCTGATTGCTTCCCGAAATGTGGTTCGGGACTAGATATTCTTGCGTTGAGTGTCGAGGGAGCGCTAGGATGCGCGAGGTAAGAGTCCAAATCGGAAATCCTGGACAAATCACGATAGGTCGGGGTAAGGCTTTGCGCTATTGTACAAAAATTACAGTTCAATTGGCATTCGATCTAAGAGCACCGATCTAGTCCGTAGGTGAGTTTATCGTGGACACTCAAAAGATCCGCGTAGGAATCCTTGGAGCAAACCCAACGCGAGGTTGGGCAGGAGCTGCGCATATTCCAGCCTTACGAGCTCTACCTCAATTCGAGATCACAGCTGTCGGGACGACGCGGCAAGAGACCGCTGATGAAACCGCCAAGCAACTCGGAATTCCCCTCGCTTTTGCCGACCCTCATGATCTAGTGGGGCACCCCGATGTGGATCTGGTTACTGTCTCTGTGAGGGTGCCGGGCCACTACGCGTTGGTCAAAGCCGCTGTGGACGAGGGAAAACATGTATTCTGCGAGTGGCCATTGGGCATCGACAGCGACGAGGCGGTCCAGCTGCTGGAAATGGCTCGACACAAAGGAATTCACCATGTTGTTGGGCTACAAGCTTGGGGAGCGCCTGTTATCAACCGTGTCAGAGACCTTGTTGCGCAGGGCTACGTCGGTCAGGTCCTCTCGTGCACTTTGATCGTTTCACTCCAGGGCTGGGGCCCCACAATTGATCGTCCCAGCACCTACCTCCTCGATCGCGCCAACGGAGCGACACTCTTGTCGATTATCGGTGGCCACTCAATTGATGCACTCTGTTTTTGTCTCGGAGAGTTCCGTGAACTTTCCGCGACGCTCGCGACACAACGAAAACAGTCCACCGTCATCGAAACGGGCGAAAGCATAGAGATGACCGCCCACGACCAGATTCTCGTCAACGGCACTCTCAAAAACGGAGCAGTCGTGTCGATTCATATTCGCGGGGGTATGTCGCGTGCCAACAATTCCTCGCTTGAGATTAACGGCACCAAAGGGGATCTGAGGATGACGTCCTCTGGCCCCTTGCAGATTGCCGAGTTGACTCTGCAGGGTGCCCAGGGGCACGACGCTCCCTGGGCCGATATTCCAGTCCCTGAAAGTTATCGTTGGGTCCCGGCTGCAGTTCCTCCCGGGCCTCCGTTCAATGTCGCGCAGCTTTATTCGACGCTTGCCGCGAACATCCGCGACGGCAATCCCCCCAGCCCTGGTTTTGACGCTGCGGTCATTCGACACCGGCTGCTCGATGTGATTGAGAAGGCGTCAGATACGGGGCTTCGCCAGGTTCTGTAGTCGAAATTTCAATTTTCACTTCCTAGCCAATCCCTCGAATCCCCTTGTCGAGGGGTAGCATTTAGAGACTTGGGCGAGTCAGCCTGCGGACCAATATTGGCGACATGCGTCAGCAAGATCTCCGTCCATTCCTCGTTGAGGCGATCGGAGAGATCACTATCGCCGGCCTAACCCTGGGGCTGGTTCTCGGAACCAGCCGCTTCATCCGCTCTTACTTAAATTCCGGTGGGATTGGCACTTGCCCAGATCGAACATGCGAAAAATGGGGTCACGAGGGAGTTGTCGCAACCAGATATTGCCGTTCGCATCTAAATGCGATAACGTCCAGTTTCGGCGAATGATTCGGAGGACAGCATGCTCGAAGCAACGACTGTTGTCACGCCCGCCCGTTTTGAACAAGGTCTTCCTTACGCCGATTTCCTGGCACAGGCAAAGGTAAATCGCGACAAGTTCGAGAAGTTCTACAACGATCCGGCGCTTACCGATGACGATATCGCCTTCTTCAAGAAGTTGGCCGCGCTGCCAGCGGGACCGGCAAAAATTCTGGCATTAGCCGAAGATTGGTGCGGCGATGTCTACCGCGAACTTCCTACAGTCGTCCGTATTTCCGAAGCCATCGGCGCGGAACTGCGCATTTTCCGGCGCGATGAAAATCCGGATATCATGGACGAATATCTGAGCAACAACGGAAAATCGCGCGCGATACCGGTCTTTGTCTTCTATACAAAAGACCATCGGTATATCACGCATTTCCTAGAGCGATCGGCCGGTGCACACCAAGAACTGGCTGCGGTGATCGCGGAAATCAGTGCGAAACTGGGTCTGCCGCCGGGCACCACGTACGCCACGGTCCCCGACGCGAGCCGGCAGGCGTTCGTGCAAGCGCTTGTCGTGAATATCACTCCGCGTTTTGCCGCCTGGCGGAAAGAGGCAATCCGGGAAATGCGCACGCTGCTTTCTACGGCCCTCCATATTTCGGACTGAGCAAGACCTGATGAGCCAGAATCCGGTGAAAGCAGTTCCCATCGTTTACACAATCCGGGGTTGCGACGCGTGCATGAAGCTCCTCCGAAAGTGGGATGCCGAAGGCGTCAGATACGACGAGCGGCGCGTTGAGTTAAGTCAGGATGCGCTCGATGAAGCCCGTAAATACGGCAGTCTTGTTCCGATTGTCGTGTGGCCGGACGGCACGGTCCAGCAAGGCTTTGGAGACAGCCTTGGCTGCTTTATTTGAAAACTTCGTTACGCTTCGCAACTTTGTGAGCTTTTGCCTCGTCCCTATCGTCGTCCTAGTCTAAAAACATCGCACCGCCTCTACGAAAGCAGCGGCTTCGAAAATTAATCCCGCAAAAAAATCCCAATATTTTATTTGTGCAACATGTCGCCGCCGAAGACAGGCATTATTTCGCGCTGTATGCGCTCGGGATTTGGGCGGATCATTGCGAAGAAAAAGAATTCGACGTATTCGAAACGCGGCTGACCCAAGATTAAGAATCCGGAGTGTTCCCAAAAGCCGCGGCCGGAACGAATTGTTTGAGCCGTATCGGAATTCATTCATTACGCTTTCAATTTCTCTCGATATCGCTAACGGTGGATCGTAGATACTCAAGGGTTTGTGCATCTTCCCAACGTATTACGAAGTGTCTTATGGCTTCCATTCCCAACAATCTCTTCAACCATCCACACGCGCACTGCACTTCGAACGGAGTTCTATCGATCCCTTCAGGGTTCCCCTCATCGCTCATCACCCAAACGACAAGCGGTTCTTGGCATTGTGCGCATGGAAATAAGAGTGAGTGAATGTACGCAGGATGTCCCATCTCCACGGTTGCACCTCACTGGGTGACGCGCATGCCGCGTTCCAAATCAGGAGGCGCGTAACTTGCCTATATTCATAGACTGATTAATTACTCTGGCTTCCCCGCGGTAATGAGAAACCACCGTCACACTGTAATTTTTTCAACGAACTTGCTACGCAAATCCTAGCGGTACTGGAACTTCCAGAACTCCTCGACTTTGGGCAATATTGATAAACAATTCCGGTTGACTCGGGATTTCATTGCATGCCCAAACGGTCGCGGAGGGTATCTCATTTTCAAACAGCGAGTGACCTGAGGCTCGCCGTGGCGCGAGCCTCGAGTTCGAACCGGTGAAGCCGTTCCGAATCACTCGAAAAACTGGCGGGGAGTACTTTGATCGCGACCATGCGCCCGAGCCGTGAATCGCGAGCGCGATACACCGCACCCATACCGCCTGCTCCGACCGACAAGAGCACTTCATAGGACCCTAGGCATGTACCGGGTAAGATCGGCATCGGCTCCTTACACTAGGAATGCGTGACTATACCGCCAGACGATCTAAGAGAAAGTGTGCGCCACCGCTATGAGAAGCTAACTTTTGGCTGAACTAAAGTTCGGGGGACAGAGAATTGCGCGTTGAACTTGCCGAAGACCAGCGGCTACGAATGCGGTGCTACACCGTGCAGGAAGTGAAACGGATATTGGCAAACACTTAGCGCCCGGAGCCTATCACATGTTTCCTGATGAGCTAAGAAATGCCCAGGTGAAAGACACCCCCCCAGGTACGGCCCTTATAGAAGTCGCAGGGAAATCCGGTCAGATGCCAATAGAGCGAACCCAGAAACTTTCGGTCCACTGAGCGCCGGGAGGCAAGATTTGCATGTCGCCGTATTTTCCCTCGTGATGCAGGTTGACGGCGTTGGTAATGCCTGTCATCGGCTCAAAGCAGACGGACTGTGCTTGCGGGGCGGGCGGCGTATAAATCAGGGCCACAGGGTACTTGGGGCCGAAGAGGACTTCGACTTTTTTCCCGCGCGAATCAATCGAGAAATGTGCGTGACCGTCGGCATCGCGCTCTAGATCGGTGAAACCAGTGTCCAGAGGGTGTCCCTTGAATGAAAACGGATTCGGAAGGTCGAGAGGCTTGAACTCCCCGGTTGCGACCAAGTGATCGTCGGCGATAACCACTTTGCGGGCGGCGATTGTGCCAGTCCACTCGTCGCGATCGATGTCCGGAATGCGGAAGCAGGGATGAAATCCGAGCACGATCGGCATCGGATCCGCGCTTAGATTGGTCACAACGATGCGCACTTCCAATTGCCCTGCGGAGAGCTCGTAGGTCATCTCGTATTCCTGAGCGAACGGCCATTGAGCCATCAGGTCCGGGTACCGCCAGAACTGTAGTCGGCTGGTTACTCTGGCTGATCGCCTGTCCGTCTTCACCTCAATAACTTGCCAGTGGGGAGAAGTCATCAGCAGGCCATGAATGGGAATTGGCCCCCGGACATTGCCAAGCGTCATGTTAAACGTATATTTCTTCCCGTTTGCCCAGAAATCCTGCTCGCCTAGCCGATTCGCCCAAGGCGCCAGGAACGGAATGCCCCCAGTTTCCAGCCTCTTCCGAAAATCACCGACGTCTTCGGAGGCAGAACTCAAGATGTTCTTTCCGTGAACTCTCATCTCATATAGTCGGTTCCCGATCGAAGGCACAATCGAGACCTCGACTCCGTTGGCGGAATCGGTAAGGCGCACGATATCGACGCCCTGGTCCGACGTTTTTGCCGCTGTATAGTTTCGGCCGGCAGATGCAACGGAAAGCGACGAAATGGAGAGCGCCAGCAGCAGAATTGAGAATTTCATTTTTTGAGTATCTCATAGCCAAAAAACGAGGTCGAGAAACGGTGTGAGCGCCTCCTCATTGACAGCTGATCCCCTGCTGCGTCCCGATCCAGTCACGTGCGAAACCATCAGAGAAACTGCTTTCGTTATGCTCCGCTTAAAACACTCATAATGAACCGCGGTTTCTTGAGTAATTGAAGTGCACCCGTTGATATAATCCGCCAGGCCGTTCTTGTGGAGAATTCCCCGTATGAGAATGCTTTTGCTTTGCTTCATCGTCTTTGCAGTTCACGCCGATGCTCAGCAAGCTATGCCCAATCCTGGCGCACGTTCTTTTGAGACCCGTTGCGCTGTTTGCCACGGTGGTGACGGAAACGGAAACGAGCGCGCCCCGAGTATTCATGATTTCGTTGCCTCGAATTCCGATGAACAGATCGCGGTACGAATCCGTAAGGGTGGCCAGGCCATGCCACCCCATGAAATTGCAGATCCTGAGATGAAGGATTTGCTCACTTTCCTTCACACGCTCGGTCCGAATAATGCGGCGGTCCAGGAACAAGATAAGCGGGGCACCGCGAAAATGCGCGATGGCAGGATTCTCGAAGGCACCATTCTCAATGAATCGAATTTCGACATGCAATTGGCAACTTCCGACGGAAAGGTGCACCTTTTGGTACGCGAAGGCAGCACATATCGAGAGAGTTCCCTCCAGCCGAAAATGGACTGGCCCCGTTATGACGGCAGCTACACGAGTAACCGCAATAGCTCCCTCGATCAGATCAGCACCTCCAACGTTCAGCGCCTCACACTGAAATGGATGTTTCCGATTCCGGGCGCACCGCGTTTGGAGGCCACGCCAGTCGTCGTGGACGGCATTATGTACGTGACTGCGGTCAATGCCGCGTACGCATTGGACGCCACAACGGGCCGCAAGCTCTGGGTATACGGCCGTGCTGTCACGCCAGGACTGCTGGGAGAAGCCTCTGGAGGCGCGAATCGTGGCGTTGCGATTGACGGGGATCGCCTGTTCATGCTGACGGACAACGCGCACCTGCTTGCACTAAACAAGAATAACGGCAACCTGCTTTGGGACACTGCGATGACCGATTGGCCGAAGTCGCAGTACAGCGCGACGGGAGCCCCGTTGGTCATTGGTGATCTGGTAGTTGCCGGTGTCGCCGGCGGTGAAGAGGGCGCTCGTGGTTTCGTGGCTGCGTTTTATGCCTCGACGGGCGAGCCCGCGTGGCGATTCTGGACGATCCCCAAACCCGGAGAGAAATTATCAGAAACCTGGATAGGAAGTGCCCTTGAGCACGGTTGTGGCGCCACCTGGATGAGTGGCTCCTATGATCCCAATCTCGACTTGCTCTACTGGTCCGTTGGCAATCCCTGTCCGGATTACAACGGCGAAGACAGAAAAGGTGACAATCTATATACGGATAGCGTCCTCGCCCTGAAACCGGAGAGCGGAGAGCTGAAATGGTATTTCCAATTCACGCCCCACGACACGCATGATTGGGACGCTGATGAACCCCTAATGCTCGTTGATGAACAGTTCGGAGGTAAGCCGCGTAAGCTGCTGGTGCAGGCCAACCGAAACGGCTTTTTCTACGTTCTTGACCGAACCAACGGAGAGTTGCTTCTCGGAAAACCGTTCATTAAGAATAGCACTTGGGCGAGCGGCTACAACACCGATGGAAAGCCAATATTGCTGCCGAATTCAGACCCGACGATTGATGGAACACTCGTTTGCCCTGAGTCTGGAACCAACTGGATGTCTGCATCCTACAACCCACTCCTTAAGCTGTTCTTCTTTTCCGCACGTGATGTGTGTGCGATCACTCGCATGGTACCGGCGCCCTTTGAAATGGGTAAACGATTCTTTAACGGCACGAACACCCGAGTACCCGGCGGTACTCGGTCTATCCGCGCACTGGATATCCAGACCGGTAAAACCATCTGGGAATACAATCAAACAGCTGGCGTCACAAACAGTGGAACACTTTCCACGAATGGCGGGCTCGTCTTCATCGGTGAGGACAGCGGTATGTTCACCGCCTTGAATGCCAGGACCGGAAAACCCGTGTGGCATTGGCCGACGAACGAATCGTTTCGAGCATCGCCCATGACCTATATGGTGGGAGGCAAGCAGTATGTCTCCATCGCCGCGCCTGCCGGCTTTCTGACATTCGGGCTGCCCGACTAATTCGGCATCGCGCATCCCCCGCGTTACATTTTAGCGGGTGCCTTGCGCGAGCGGCCGGCACTTTCGCTGAAGAAGGATACGAATTTTCTCGAAATACGCTGTCGCATCTTGGTAGGGGCGGTGGGGATCGAAATTGCAATTCCAAAAAACAAGTCCTGAATTTCTAAAGATGTAGCACCACCGCCCTTCCCCCAATTGATGTCAAAAAGATGCCGCGAGAATTGCGAACGTGGCCTCAGGTGGCGTAGGCCACATTCTCGCAGCTTGTCGTGAACGTGCTCGTGATCAATTCGCGAACGGGCCCCCGCGATCAACGCATGCACCCTCGCCCACCTGTGCGAGGTCATTCGTGCGGTGCACGGCCTCTCACGCTTGGCTCCTACGCAACAGAATCGTCCTCGTATCTCAGTTGTCCCTGTCGTCCAATTTCAGCTGGTACAACGTGCCGCCGCTATTAAAGAAGCCGGCGCTGCTGCCGTTCCCGCCGTAGTCGGCGATACCGATGAGACTTTCATCCTCATCATCCCCCCAGTGCTGCCCGTCGAAACCCTTTTCTCGATCGTGTCGTTTAAGTACCACGCCGAAATCGGGGGTCGCGCCGTCCGTATTGGCGCCAGTTGTTGGATCGGTTACACTGAAAGTATGCAGAACCTTGAAGTCACCGTCAGCTTCAACGCGGTAAACGACTCCATTGCCGTTCAGCCCTCCGTTCGAAGCCGTCGAGTACATCGTCCCATCGTGTCCAAGTGTCAGCCGGGCGAGTGGATTCGCCCCGTCCGAATTGCCACCGCTGGCGTTCAGGGCGCTGAAGTCGTGAACAATCTCAACCATGCTGGGTTTCGAAAGTGAATAACGGAACACGACGCCATTGCCATTTGTTCCGCCGTGAGTCGCCGCGCCATAGAAGACACCGGGCTTCGTCTCGACAAGTGGTTCGTAGCAGTCTGCACCGTCCGTGTTGGCACCGTTCGCATCCGTTTGGGTGAACGTGTAGAGCACATCGAAATCGTCCCCCGACGGTGACATCCGGTACAAGATCCCTGAGGGCAACGGGGCCCCAGAGGGCAATGAGGTAGCTGGCCACACCGCGCAGCCATAGAAGTTCCCATCCCGCGCTCGCAGCAGCGAGGCTGCGTGGCCTTCCGTGGGTGCGAACTGATGTAGGACGCTAAAGTTGCCCCAGCGATCGATCACCCACGCGACGCCGCAAGAATTCGGTTTGGGTTTGAGGCCACACGTGTTTTGACCGCCCAGCCGGGTGGTGCCGTAAAGATCACCGTCTTCGCCGATTACTAAAGCGCGTAACGGATTCGCTCCGTCCTCATTGTGGGCGTTCGCATCCAACGCGCTGAACGTATGCAGCACCGTGAACTCACCGGACGCAGTGATTTTGAAGATCGTGCCGTTCCCATTCTGGCCGCCGAACGAGGCCATGCCATAGAAAACATCGCCAGGCCCCCGCGTCAGTGCAACCCCCGGATTCGCTCCGTCCTCGTTGTTTCCATTCACATCCAAAGGGCCGAACGTATGCAGCACCGTATACTGATGCGATTCCAAGTCGAACCGGTAGATGACGCCGTTGCCGTTCACACCGCCATCAAACGTCATCCCGTAAACATTGTTCCAGGGACCCAGCACCGGCCGAGTGTCGGGTTGAGATCCCAGAAGACTCGCGAACGTAGTCGGGTCCGGCGCTTCGAAGGTGTAGAGCGCCGAGAACTTTTTCCCATCCGCTCGTGCGTGGAAAGTTAAACCTGCCGCAAGCAACGTTAGCCCACAGATTGTTAACAAAATAAGTCGCTTCATTCTCATGTCTCCTTTTCTGCGTTGATTCAGCATCAGACGCGACATACCGCTGGAATTTTGCTTTGGGGTCGGAACCGAGGGGCCGGTTCAGTCGAACTTGGCACGGCGAGTGCGAAGGAGTGCGGCTGAGCGGTTCTGAAATTACTCTCATTTACCCGAATGTCAACACAAATAATACAGTATCGTAAAATAAATAGACTCAGTACTAGGACTTGGCCGTCCGGTTCTCGCAATGAATCCCGTTAATTGGAATCTGGGTCTTGGTTGTGTTGTTAACGCGTGGAGTCTTCCTTACAGCCCTTCTGTGAATGGCGGCACCTCTCTTCTCTTCGACGGCTAAGCTAATAGCTTGCAACAGGCCCTTTCCCCGGTTTCTCTCGATCCACGCGTAACAGCACGCGGTTCTGTCTGATATGGCCAGTTGGTATCCGTCATCAGTACGAACCACCGCCAAAGGTTGCCGATCTGGTGGGCTATCACGAGAACGGAGTAGCTGATTCCCTGCCGTTGGGATCAGCAAGCTAGCTTTGACTCCTAGCGTAACAAGCGATCTAGCGGTCATTCGACGGCAGCTCATAACCGATCAAAAAGCGTCAACTTTGTCCCGAATGTGGCGTGGTGATCCTACCGTAAGTTATCAGCCCTAAAGCCTTTGCAGTATCCAGCGTCTATGCAGCTTGGAATATTTAGACAATTGGCCGCAATAGGACAGCTGGTAGGGTTGTAATTGAATAACTTGAAGCTACGCTCGACAATACCTAGCTGCATTCCTTGCAGCGGACCTTCTTGCTTGCACACTTCATTACAACCTAGTGCGACCACCACCGCGAGATCATCCTTCATCGTGCCGGCAGGCTGTGTATCGATCCTGCCGCCATCTTTTGTGAGTTCTTCAAGATTCAAGAGCTGATCTAGAAATTCACGATTGTCGAGCAGTTCGATCTTGGATTGGCGCAGAAGGTGCTTGAGATTGCCGAAAATCTCGGCACGGGTATGTGAGCCGAATGTGATCTCTTTGACGTAAATCCCGAGCTGCATCAATCCTTCTTGAATAATCGAAGCGCAGTGCTGATCGCTGTAGACGGCGTTAATTCCATATCTTTTGCAATGGTATTGAATATCGGCACGCACTTGTTCCCAGCTGACTGGTATTTTCTTCGACCCTTTCCATCGGATCAACAGATCCAACACGACCGTCCCATCTGAACGTCTATGAACAATCGGTTTTTTTTTTCGGGACTCGCCCGTAACCACAACGACCTGGGGTAGCTGATTGCCTGTCCCGGGATCAGGAAATCTCGACGTCCGAATATCTGGAACAACTAAAAGCGACGAGCACTAACCGATAGGTCTTGACCTGCGTCGTTTGCCTTGTCCCGCTCTCTCTATCCGCGCTTAACAGCATGCGGTCCTTTATGAGGCGTTACTGAGTGAAGTACTGGTATTAGAGACTAAAATTATCTTCAACATAAATCTTTGTCTATTTATTCAACAAATGGTATATGGTCCCCACGCTTAATTGAAGTGAGTCAGGTGTCCCGGCCTCTCGCCGAAGGAGAAGCATACATATGCGCTGGCTAACAATTCCCATTCTGTTTCTGGGAGTGAGCTTCTTCCTACCTTTGCCACTCGCTCGTGCGCAGAGTGATCGCGACGCGGAAATCCGCGGAGGGCCGGTTTCCCGCCCGGCCACGGAAGAGGAGGTTGCACAACTTCGGCAAGAAGTGGCGGAACTAAGAACGCTAGTTCAGCGGCTCGCTGAAATTGGTAGCAAGGCCGCGAACGATGCGCCTCGACTCGCCCTGGCCAGTGCCGTCCTCGATTCGGCTTCGCCTGATGCTGATCTCGAAAGCCCCGCTAGCCACTCTGTCAGCGATGCTGGTTCAGAATTGACCACGTCGGCCCGGCCACAGTCTCGTGTCACCCCACCAGTTGTTGCTGGATGGAACGGAGAACACTTTTTCTTGAAGAGCTCCGATGGCGACTTTACCGCCATGCCCATCGGCTACTTCAATGCGCAATATAATCTTTACAAGGGGGACGGTGCGCCTCCGGCTACGTTCACCATTCCGCGCGCACGGTTTGGCCTCCAGGGCAGCTACGGCAAGCAACTCGACTATCAATTTCTCTTCGAATCGGCGTCGCCTTTAACGATCCGTGATGCATATTTGGATTTCAAGCCTTGGACTTCGTTCAGCATCATGGGAGGCCAGTACAGAGTTCCGTTCTCCCAGGAAGCCTTGTGGCTCGAAACCGCTTACGAATTCAATTCACTTTCTGTCTCAGCCGTTTTGTTCCCCAATGCGACGGGTGCTTTTCGCGCTCCCGGTATCGACGTTCACGGGAGCTTGGCGGGCGGCCACGCGCAATACGCGATTGGCGTCTTCAATGGCCAGGGGCTCATCCAGAATGGAACGACAAATGAGCCCGAAATCACGGGCAAGGTTCGGTTCTTTCCATGGAAACAATCCGAAAACCGTTGGCTGAAAGGCTTAGCTCTGGGCGGCTCTGCCGAGCATAGCCGGTCCAAAGGTCTCGCCAATGAACTTAGCTTCAACGGCCTCTTGACAGACAACACCTACAACTTCTTCCCTCAACAGCGGATCAACGGCGGGATTCAGCGTTACAACGGATTCTTCTCCTGGCTCAGTGGGCCGTGGACACTTCG
>Ga0070735_10001402_pt1 | contig 23361 bp, 20 predicted proteins | sample Coa_R1_FD_66443 | JGI IMG/M metagenome (GOLD analysis project Ga0070735, IMG submission 66443) | Surface soil microbial communities from Centralia Pennsylvania, which are recovering from an underground coalmine fire - Coalmine... | ecosystem: Environmental > Terrestrial > Soil > Unclassified ...
TAGCCTCCACCTCCAATCCCAAATCCGACGCCACCTTCGACTACGGCGTCGACCAACCCCACTGCTACACCGGCCCCCCAGGCTCCACCACCCGCGAAGGCGGCCTAACCTTCACCCAACGCACCCTAAAAGCCGCCGCCGCCCACATGCTCGAATCCGCGCCCAAGGACGCCGACACCACCTCCTGGCGCTACTGACCCACTCGATTATTTTCATCCCGCGGTGTCATTCCGAGCGTAGCGAGGAATCTGCTTTTCTCTTCGGTTCCATTTCCTTGTAGGGGCACCACGATTCATCGTGCCCTCTTTCTTTTTCCGCGTGGCGGCAAGTCTTAGACCAGTGCGTCGCTGTTCTTAACCAAAGGTAAGCCGAAATAATGCTCGTCTTACATTCCGTACGATGGTATACTATTTCGCAGTTGGTCTACCAATGTCGGGTTACGAATCAGGAGTTTCCATGAAAACCGAAGTCTCCACCGTAACCACCAAAGGCCAACTCGTCATTCCCGCCAAGCTTCGCCGCAAGTACGCCATCCGCGAAGGCACACAAGTCGCCTTCGTCGAGGAAAAGAACCGCCTGGTCCTTCAGCCACTCACACCGGAATTTGTTCGCAGCCTCCGCGGCTCCCTAAAAGGCGATCCCTCCGCGCTGAAAATTCTTCTTGATGACCGAAAACGTGAGCGCGTGCTATGAAGCGAGTCGTTCTCGACGCCAGCGCCCTCATGACCTTCTTCGAAAACCGTCCCGGCGCGGACAAAGTCGAGGAACTCATCCATCTCCGCGTCGCAGGCAAACGTCAATTATTCATGTCCGTCGTCAACTGGGGCGAAGTCTACTATTCCACCTGGCGCGCCCATGGTCCCGGCGTCGCCCACAAAATCCTCGAAGACATAAGCCAGCTCCCCATTGAAATCGTCGAAGCCGATCTCGACCTCACGCACACAGCCGCCGAACTCCGCGCCAATCACAAACTCCCCTACACCGACTGCTTCGCCGCCGCCCTGGCCGCCCACCGCAAAGCCTGCCTGGCCACCAGCGACCAAGACTTCGCCACAGTCGAAAAAAAGATCGACATCCTCTGGACCACCGCGTAACTACCGGACTCCCAGGCTTCACTCAGACGGAGAGCTTACGGCACATTCAGCAGATGACTACCCGGATTCTCGGACCCCGCGAGCGGCCTTGACACCAGTGGACTTCTTCACGTTTCAATTTGGATTGGTGTCGTTATGGCCGTTTGGATCGGCGTATAAATGTCAATTGCTCCTGCGCTTGCGCGAAGAGAAACCAATAAACTGTATCGCGCCGATCTGTCGTAGCGCTGCAACGCCCGCTTTTCCTTCCACCATCCACCGACTGGGTAGATCGCAATTGCATCACGTCGTCCCAACTCGGCGGCAGTTCCTCGCCAATAATCAGAATGAATTGACCCCGCGTCTCGAAGCGTACCCAAGAACCACTCATCGGGCCCCAAATCGACTTGGGCTCCTTGCTCCTCAAGCTCCACAGCACGATTTATGCGGGCTCTGAATTCGTCGATGGTCTCCACGCTCCTCTTGACCGCAAACCGAAGCCCGTGTGAAGCATAACGATGCCGTCTAGTCCACCCACGCTCCCCAGGGTTAGGCTCAACAAAGTAGGACAGGGTTATCCGCAATTCAACTTCAGTCTCCGCCAAAAGCTCTAATTCCGCGTGGGGCCAAGGCAAACTATGCAAATGCATGTGTCGCGTCTTTATGACTCCGTCAGGTGCGCGCCAGAACGGCTGGAGTGAGTCTTGCACGACAAAAGTCGCATCATTCAAGCTGCTATAAACCGCACGCTGAAGATTTGGCACTCCGTATCCATAGCGCCGCAACAACACAAGTTTTTCCAAGCGCCTTGGGATCTGTGAAAGATGTTGTTTCATCCTCGCTGTCCATTCGGCTGAATGGATCATCAATCCGCGAACCGTCTCCGACCACAATTGCGGCCGTGAAGCTAGGATGTGCCCGGCGAGATTCGCTGCCATAGCTGTCGCTGCGCTCGTATCACCCAAGACTGAGAACTGCCTGACCTGCGGTTGATGATGGGTCGTCAGGAGAGCCAGCTCGTCCGGGCAGTCGACTTCTTGCCCGTTTGTTGCCCAATTACCTCCCTCGCAGACAATGTCAGGTTTGTTGGGCCACTGCCTCTCCCATGTTAGTGAGGTGCGACTTGTCGGAGCTAGTTCGCCTTTCGGTGCAAGTGGCGTCCATCCATTGAACGTCGGGTCATTGATAGTAGTTTTTTCTGTATACGCACCCACGGTTACTGCGTTCCAGGCCTGCGCGGGATTAAAGACGGATTCAAGATCACTCCGATTTAGATAGTCGGTAACAGGAATTCTCTGCCGGTCCACATTGCCGGCAGACACGAAAAATAGCCGCCGCGCCGTTTCGTCACCAAAACTGATTTTGTCTACAGCAGATGACCACGAAGATGGCTTGCCTTGTTTCACATCGACGTCCGATGTGACAGCCATACAGATAGCGCGCGCACGCTCTGGGGCAGCCACTTCGGCTCGCGAGACACATTCACTGGTGACAAAACCATAGAGTTTTGGGTCGTGCTGAATGCCGGTTGGATCTAGCATCTTGACGGATTCGAGCCGATGAACGAGAGGAACCGGTCCGTTTCCAAGCAGCACCGCCTCTAAATCCCCGTACAGTGCAATTCCGCCCATGGCCGTGCCATGGCCTTGCCAAATTGTACTGTCGCCTGTCCCCCACGTAGGGTTGTATGTGTGAACATCCGTCGGCGGGAGTGCCATGGAAAGGAGGCTGTGCGTATGCGTTACCCCACTGTCGAGAATGCATATAGCCGGGGCGCCCACATTCGGTGCCACTACTCTGGCCAGAAGATCTCGAACCCAGTCCGCTTGCTCTATGTTAGCCATCTCCAGAAATGAAGCTGGCGTGTCCCTAGCTAACCGAACCTCAGCCATCGCATCAGTTCTCGCCATAAGCCTGCCTAACGTTTCCAAGTCAGAGAGGGCGAGGAAAATTTCTCTTTCTGGAAAATCGAGAATTTGACCTTCAGCGACTGTAACGCCCAAAGCTCTCGCAACCGTTTGAAACTGCTCAACAAAATCGCCCCTCAACCATATCTCCCACCAAGTTTGCACATTTTGAGCCGGCAGGAGAGTTTCATCATCAGTGAAGAGCGAGCGGATTGCGGCAAGAGCTATTGAGTCTATTCGATTGACAATAGTTTCATGCCGCGGACGTTCGGATCTCGCAGTAAGTTGAGTTCGATATTCATCAAGGAGACTCTGAAAGTGATTTGCGGCCTTAAACGGAACGAAGACAGTGGCGAACGCCAGTGCATTTTCGTCACTCTGCCTCACAGAGACGAGTTCTATCCCTTTGGGCCGATTCTCTAAGTTCTGTACGAATTCTGCGCTTCCAGCAGGCAATTGAAATTGCAGATAAAAACCACCTGAGGCTGCCTCTGCGGGCGGACGCACTTCCGCTCTAGCATGGGCACCTTCAAGGGCACGATTGAGAGCGGCCTCAAGTGCTCTCGCGTGCGTTTCTCGCTCTCTACGAGGAGGAGCTGGGGTCCTGGGACGCTGCCTTGTCGTGTATTGCTCCGACCGGCCTACATTCTGGAGATAGAAGTGGAGACGATTTCGCGGAAGCTCGGCCATGACTCTGAGCCTTAGCTATCAGCCGATCGGGACGCGTGTCTTCGTTCATGCAAGGCGCTTAGCAAGTCTTCGGTACGAATACGGTCTGTGCCTTGCAGAATTGAGTTCTTCGCAGCTTCGTCGCTCGCGCGGACAAGTTCGGCCTGGCTAAGGCCACCGAGTTCGTTGCAAATGCGTTTCCAATCCAGTTCATGAGTATTGAAGCGCGCTAATCGCGCCTCGACCACCTTCGCGGCTGTCTTTTTGTCCGGCAACAGATACTCAACGACATCGTCAAACCTCCGAAAGAGTGCCTTATCCAGTAGATCAGGATGATTCGTAGCCGCGATTATTAGACTATCAGAGTAGTCTTTTTCAAGTAATTGTAAGAAGGAGTTCAAAACCCGGCGTATCTCGCCAACGTCGTTTATCTGTGTACGCCGAGCGCCAATTGCATCAAATTCGTCAAAAAGATAGACCCCTTTTTCCACCATCATCGCTTCGAATATCAATTTGAGCTTGGCAGCAGTTTCGCCCATGAATTTTGTGATCACGCCTTCGAGCAAGATCGTGAAAAGGGGAAGATGTAATTCACCTGCCAAAGCCGCTGCTGTCATCGTTTTCCCGGTACCGGGAGGGCCCAGGAAAAGCAGCTTTCGCCTTATTTCTAAGTTGTGCTTGCGCAATTTGCTCTTTTGCCGTTGCTCCAATAAGACTCGACGTAGACGCTTCTCAAGTGATTCCTGCAACACCATACTCGAAAGTCTCAGCGTAGGCTGGCTGACAGAGAGGAGATTAGCCATATCTCCCCTCGGCTGAAGTACCACAACTGAACCGACCCTTTTCTGGGCGAGCGTCGCGTTCGAGCGTGCTTGGTCAACCAGTTCCCGAATCTGCTCGGCCACCTTCATATGGCCTTGACGTGCTTCGCGAGCTGCGACCTCCATGGCGATAGACAGAAACTCCTGTTCATCGCCGCGTACATGCGTCTTTAGGAGGGTGATTAGGTGGCGCGCGGAACTCATATCGGATAATTGTCCTTCACATGTATCGTCCAGATGCTACAGGAATTAATGGGTGCCTGCGCTTTGGAGTTCCGTTCTCGTGGGCATGACCCAAAATATGCCATGCGAGATACTACACCAACTTTGAAAGGTTCCGTTTAAGAACTCAACTATCTTCGACAACTAGTGCACCTACCAATCAACCAGTGGGAATTAACTCGTTGAGACCGATCCTGAAATAGAAATGCCCGGAACTGAAATTTGGCCCGTCCGGTCTGCTAGGTGGTGTATTCGGAAGGGCGCCTACTTCGACTTTTCCACAAATTTCCACAATCTCACCAAACCGTCTCAATCCCCGTCTACGCTGCTTGCCCTATCTACCCTGAGTCACGAAGGGAGCCTCGATGGGAGTCCCGAAGGGCCAACTTCAAACCCTCGACTTCCGCCACTCTCCTTCGAACCCGCGCCTCCGCAGACACAACCGTTGATCCGCTTCCTTGGTCGTCATCACGCACGCGTCTCGGCGCGCCCTCACGATGTAACTAGCTTGAAAAACTAATCGAGCGCCCCTGGGAGGGAACTACTTGCTGCGCAGCGCATCACTTAATGCGAAACGTCACCTCAATCGGTACAACCGTAGCGACCGGCTTACCGTCCGGCCCTTTAGCCGGCCGGAATTGCCACTTTTTCACCGTTTCAATGGCGCTCTGTTCCAGTCCGTAGCCGGCTTTCCTCACCACCGAGATATTTTCCGCTCGGCCATCCGCGGTCACGACAACCTGCAGCACCACGTTGCCGCTAAACTTCGCCGCTCTCGCTTCGTCCGTGTAGCTGGGGTTGGGGCAGAAGACGCACGCCGGAACCGTCACTCCTCCCACTCCAGGACGCGCAATGCCGGCTAATCCACCGCTCGACGCTCCCGCCGCACTCGTCGCAGCTCTGTCCGGCGCTCTCTCATCGGTCGCGCCTGGACCTTGCGCCAACAGCGTCGGCCCCGCTTCGTTCACCACCTTGTACTCATCTCCAATCGCAAACAGCGCCGCGTCCGGCTCCTGTCTCTCCAGCTCCGTCACACGCACCGTTTGCACTCCATAGCGAGGATCCGTCCGCTTCGTCAGCAAATTGAGTCTCAACTCCGCCGCATACCAATACTCCGTCACAATCCTCAGCGGCCGGTCGTTCCCCAGCGCACCCGTCGCGTACGTCTGCGTCACCCGCGTTCCCTTTACCGGCAGCCCTTCCATCGTGTCGGTCCCAAGCTCTTCCTTCGTCGTCTCCGGCTTCGCCGTTCCCGCCGCCGCCGTTTGTGTCGCCGCGCTAAACACCCACTGTCTCGCCAGTTTGCTAAGCGGAAACAAATCCGTTCTCATCTTCGTCGCGGGATCGTAGAGCTCCACGCGCGTCAGCTTCGGTTCCTCGCCTTCCGCTGTAATCCAATTCCGCATCTCGTTGTGCGTGCGCCCGGCGGAATCACGGGCGTCCAGATTGTACGTTTTGTGCGTGATCTGCGTGCCATCCTGCAGTTGGCTCACCGTCTCCAGCTCCGCCTTCGCGGAAAACGGCAGCCCGCGCACCGCCGGAATGCGCAATCCATACACCCATTCCGTAACGCGCCCTTCCGCGGACACGCTTACAGGAACAGAATCAGTTGTTTGGGAAGGACTGCGGGCAGGAAGTCCAAATGCAAGAATCGCCACTGCAAGGGCCGGGGCAAAGCGCTTCATGAGGTCACCGCCAAATCAAACTGCAACCACATCGGTAGTCGCAGCCGCCACTTGCCTAAGCCTATCACTAACCGCGGGTGAGTGGCAGGGCCTTAACTCTTGCGTGGCCTCCTCTTTGTCGTTTTCGCAAAGCCTGGCTCCTCCCCCTCTATTATTCCGGCTGTTAAATTTTCCACACATTTCCACAGTCTCACCAAACCGTCTCAATCCCGCCAACTCCCTCAATCCTCTCGACTTCCGCCGCTCTCGTTCGAATCACCAACTCAGTAAACAACAAACCTATTGACAACTGGTAACTAGATATGGTAAAATATTTTATGTTCGGCTCGGCAACCGCCCCATCACCTTCCTCTCCGCCCGATTTCTCCTCTCTCTGCGCACTAAGCGTCTCCGCGTTCAGCTCTCTTCCTAGCTTTCGTAGCGGCGTGGCTTTAGCCCGCCGTCTTTGCATTCGTGGGGGCGGATCATCCGATCCGTGCTCCTCTCCGATCCGCTGCGAGCTTCCTGTCACCCCTAGACCGTCGACTGTCAACGTTCCTCTCCTAAGTCCTTTGCCTGCCACTCTTACGAGCACGCTGCCGCGCCGATGCGAGACGCCTCCCGTAAGCCCTTTGTTTGCCACTCTTACAGACCGCTCGCAACTCACTGAAAAACCAGCCACTTTAAGTCCTTTCGCTGCCACTCTTACGAGCCGCGTCAAGCATAACTCCTTTGTTTGCCACTCTTACAAAAAACACCCGGGGGTGGGGTACACCCCTCCTCTGGCGTCCCGCAGGTTCAATTTTCCCACCTCGTCATCCAAAGCAAGCGCGCTTTTTGCGTTCCGGAGGGTGCCTCGGAGCGAGGGATCTGCTTCTTCTTCCCGTCCTTGCGTCGCGGCCTCTTCATGTCCTCATCTCCTCACTTCACGTCGCATTTTCACCGGCCACCGGACACTGGCCACGGCTCACGTATAATGTGCCCTCCAAAACAAGGAGGCACTCACCGATGCACTACCGCAGATTCGGCCGCACCGGATGGAACGTCAGCGAGATTGGCTACGGCATGTGGGGCATGGCCGGCTGGACCGGCTCGGACACCGCGGAGTCGCTCGCGTCGCTGCAGCGTTCCGTCGATCTCGGATGCAACTTTTTCGATACTGCCTGGGCCTATGGGGACGGACTCAGCGAACAGCTTCTCGGGAAAACGCTGCGCGCCAACAAAGGCAACGATGCCGTAGGAGGACCGGACAAAAAACTTTACGTCGCCACAAAAATTCCGCCGAAAAATCGCCGCTGGCCCAGCCGCCGAGAATTTTCGCTCGACGATTGCTTCCCGCCAGAGTACATCGTCGAGTACGTCGACAAAAGCCTCACGAATATTGGCGTCGAAACGCTCGATCTCATTCAGTTTCACACCTGGGAGGATGACTGGCTTGACGACGAGCGCCTTCCGCGCGCCATCGAAGATCTGCGCGGCAGCGGCAAGGTCCGCGCCGTCGGCATCAGTCTCAATCGCTGGGAACCGTGGAACGGCATTCGCGCCGTCCGCGAAGGCCTTGTAGACGCCGTCCAGGTTATCTACAACATCTTCGATCAGAATCCCGAAGACGAACTCTTTCCCGCGTGCCGCGAAAAAGACGTCGCCGTCATCGGGCGCGTTCCCTTCGATGAAGGCTCGCTCGCAGGAACGCTCACGCTCAATAGCACGTGGCCAAAAGGTGATTGGCGCAACACCTATTTCGTCGCGGAAAATCTCAAGAGCAGCGTGGCCCACGCCGACGCCCTCAAGCCACTCCTCAGGGATGGCATGAGCATGCCGCAAATGGCTCTGCGCTTCATCCTCAACAATAAAGACGTCGCCACAATAATCCCCGGCATGCGCAAAACGCGCCACGTCGACTCCAACCTCGCCGCCAGCGCCAAAGGCCCCCTGCCCCCGGCCCTCCACGCCGAACTTCGCAACCACCGCTGGGACCGCACCCCCACCCAGTGGTCCCAATGATCACATGCTTCAAACGAGAAGGAGAATTGCTAAACGATGGGGAGTTGCAAAACGGAGAGAATTTATTGGCGGTGCTACGCGGTTTGTTTCAGCGCGCGTTCGACGAGCGTGAGGCAGCGCTCGGCTTGTTCGCGCATTAACTCTTCGCGGTCGCCGCGGTCTTTTTGGGAGCTGTGAAGTTCGTCGGCGATGGCCAGGGCGGCGAGCACGGCGACTTTTTGCGTGTCCACGGTCGCGGTGGCCAGGGCGATCGCCTGCATTTTTTCGTCGACGTATCGCGCCAGTTTGTGCACGTACGTTTCGTCCAAGTCGCCGCGAATCGCGTAGATCTGGCCGAAGATTTCGACTTTTACGGGTGCGCTCATGGAGCCTCTCGACTAGCCGAAGATATCACATCCAGCTGGTCGCGGCGCAGCATGCTGCGGCACTACAAAGTGTGCAGAGTTGGCTCAGCCGCAGGGCACGATGAATCGTGCCCCTACAGTTGGCGGCATGCATTTTGCGGGACGCGGCTCAACTGGCGCGGAGCTGAGCGCCCAGATTGTGTTCGAGTGCGGAAATAATTTTGGCGGAGCAATCGCTGATTTGCGCGTCGGTCAGCGTGGCTTCGCGGCTTTGGAATGTTACGCGCACGAGCAGCGAATATTTTCCGGCGGGGACATTTTTCCCGCGGAAGAGATCGGCTGCGTTGATGGACGCAACTTCGGCGATGTTGAGCGAACGAATTGTTTTGACGACATCTGAAAACGGGGTGCCGTCGGCTAGCAGCACGGAAAAATCACGCTCAACCGCGGGGAAACGCGGCAGCGGCTCGTAGCGGCGCGATTCCTTCGCCGCGCGAATGGCCGCATACAGCGGGTCGAGCTGAATTTCCGCGAGGAAAATTTCCTGGCGCAATTTGAATTTGTCGGCGACGCGCCGCGTGAGTTGTCCTGCGACGCCCAGCGCTGCAGAATCAGGCGTTGCGCTTGGAGCGTCGGGCGAAGAGAGATTTCTCGCTTCGCTCGAAATGACCGATGGGGCGGGAAGCGCTGAAAAAGAGATCGTTCCGCGGTGTGCGGCGTGAGTCCAACTGGCTCCGCCTTGCTGCCATTCGAAGCCGCGGGCGAGCGCGCCGATCGCATCGAGATCGCCTTTCAGGTCGGCGAATTCGTACGGGCGGGCAGAGTCGTGGAGGCCTTTTTCGCGGGCTTCGCCTGTCGCGCCGATGGTCAGAATGGGCGTTTCAACGGAGGAAGCTCCGTCGAGGCGATAGCTGCGGCCGATTTCGAAGAGGCGGACGTTACGCTGGCCGTGGTTGAGATTCCATTCGAGAGCGGCGGCCATAGAAACGAGGCCGTTCGAACGGAGGACGCTGGCTTCTTCGGAAAGAGGATTGGCGAGGCGCGCGGGAGCGACGCCTTCGGAGCGGAAGAGCGAATCTCGTTCTTCGGCGACATGAGGAATCGTGAGGATTTCGCGGTAGCCGAGACCGACGAGGCGTTCTCGGACGCGCAAGTCCGGTTCGAACTTTGGAAGACGCTGCGCGCCCTGGCGGGCGGCGGGCAAGCGCGGGGGAAATTTGTCGAGTCCGTAGATACGCGCGACTTCTTCGATCAAATCGATTTCGCGTTCGACTTCGGCGCGCCAACTCGGTTGGGTGCATTCCCACGCGGCGAGGAGCGAGCCCGATGCACCGCGATTCTGGTCGATTCGAACAGGCGCGAAGCCGAGCGCGCCGAGAATCGCTTCAATTTCCTTGTCAGGAACGTCGGCGCCCATCACGCGAAGTAGTTCCGTGCGCGTCAGTTGGATTTTCTTCGGAGCACGCTTGCCGGGATAGACATCGACGACACCGGAGAGGAGTTCGCCGCCGGCGAGTTGGAGGATCAGCTCGGCGGCACGGCGCGAGGCGAGTTCGGCGGTTTCGGGATCGGCGCCGCGGCCGAAGCGGGTGGAGGCTTCGGTGTGAAGTTTCAGGAAGCGAGCGGCCTTGCGGACGGCGATTGGTTCGAACCAGGCGCATTCGATGAGAATGTTTCTTGTGGAGAAAGAAATTTCGGTGTCGGCGCCGCCCATGATGCCGCCGATACCGATGGCGCGAGAGCCGTCGCCGTCGTAGACGACGGACATCGAGGAATCGAGGGTGCGCTCGAGGCCGTCGAGCGTGCGAGTTTTTTCACCGGGCTTTGCGCGGCGGACGCCGATGCGGTGGTCGCGGACTTTGTCGTAGTCGTACGTGTGAAGCGGGTGGCCGAGCTCGAGCATGACGTAGTTCGAGATGTCCACGACGTTGCTGATGCTGGCGACGCCGCTAGCTTCGAGGCGGTCTTTCAGCCATTTCGGTGAGGGCTGGATTTTTACGCCGCGGATGACGCGCGCGGTGAAGCGTCCGCAGAGATCGGGAGATTGAATTTCGACTTTCGCGGCTTCGGATACTTTTGCAGCGATTTCGGCGGGCTTAGGAGAGACGGGTTTCAGAGGGAGTTTGTAGACGGCGCTTAATTCGCGCGCGATGCCGTAATGTGCGAGGCAATCGGGGCGATTGGAGCCAACTTCGGCGTCGATGACCGCGCCATGCGGACCGTTTTCGACGCTGCCGATGTTTGTGCCGGAAAGCGCCAGACGCGAAGCGACCTCGCTCGGCGGAGCGGTTACGTCGACGAATTCTTTCAGCCAGTTGTAGACGACCTTCATGCGAGATTCCAGTCCCTGGTCGCCACTGGAGAATTCAACCGGCCGAAGTAGATGTGCGTGGTGTATTCGAGGCGCACGCGGCCAGCCTGGTTGTGGGCGTCAAACATTCTTTGCAGTTCGGCCATCATGGGCGCGAAATTCGAATGGTCTTGTGTCGGGATAAAGGAACTGCTACGCAGGCGGCCGGCGATTCCATCGAAATCAAATTCCTGGAAGTTGGGCAGCGTGTGCGAGGAGTAAGCGCCAGCGCCGAAAAAATCGCACATGTGCTGCTCGTTTGGATAGCTTTCCTTCACGCTGGCGTAGTCTGTGCCGAACTTTCGAAGCAAGTCTTCGTAGTCCCGGACAAAGGGAGTTGTGTCGTTGAGCCGCTCGTTCCAGATAACCACGACCCAGCCGTCGGGCTTCAGGATGCGAGTAAATTCGCGGCGACAAAGGTGTTGGTCGAACCAGTGGAAAGCTTGCCCGGCGGTGACGAAATTTACGCTGGCATCATCGAGCGTGGTGGCTTCGGCTGAGCCGTCGATGCTGACGAAGCCATCATAGGAGGCGAGATATTCTTCGCCGGCCAGCCGCATCGCTTCGTTGGGCTCGACGCCGAAGACGCGATTACCGTTTTTCAGGAAGAGCTCGCTGAGGAAGCCGGTGCCGGAGCCGATGTCCACGATGACGTGGCCGGATTTGAGGCCGCATTCGGCGCGAAGGACGTCGCGAACGGCGGAGGGGTAGCCGGGGCGATAGCGGACGTAGTCGGCTACGCGGTTGGAGAAGCGTTGTTTGGAGTCGGTGAAGGTCATGGAAGAAGTCGACAGTCGAAAGTTAAAAGTCGAAAGTTAGGAAAAACAAATACCAAACGTCGCCACCGCGGCAGCGCAAGAGGCATAGGACGAATTGTTGAAATCGAAGAGAGATTTCTCTCTCCGCAAGCCGATACGTTTGCAGGAGCGAACGTGCAAGAAAAAGCGTCGGCTTGCTCCGTTCGAAATGACAGGTGGTGGGCTAGCCGCGTCGCGGTGAGCGACTGTGCATGAGGCGACGGCTTTGTGGCTGGGCCGCGCGGTGCAAGAAATGACGGTTTTGCGGCCGGGCCGCGAGTGCCGACAGATGACGGTGTCGTGTTGAGGCGGTGGATCATGGAAATTGTTTCAGGAAACGGACGTCGTTTTGGAAGAAGACCTGGATGTCGTCGATCTGATATTTGAGCATGGCAAGGCGGTCGATGCCCATGCCGAAGGCAAAGCCGCTTACTTTTTTGGCGTCGTAGTTGACGAAGCCGTAGACGGCGGGGTCGACCATGCCTGCGCCGAAGAGTTCGATCCAGCCCGCGCCTTTGCATTTGGAGCAAATCCCGCCACCAGCGCTGGTGCCGCTGCCGCCGCAGAAGATGCAGGAGACGTCGAATTCGACGCTCGGCTCGGTAAATGGAAAATAGCTGGGGCGGAAACGGGTTTTTACGCCGGGGCCGAAGAATTGTTTCACGAAATATTCGATCGTGCCGGTGAAGTCGCAGAAGGTGATGTCCGAATCGACGGCCAGGCCTTCGACTTGATGGAAAATAAAGGAGTGCGTGGCGTCGGGATTGTCGCGACGATAGACCTTGCCGGGGACGATGACGCGGACAGGCGGCTTGCGTTTTTCCATCGTGCGAATCTGCATCGGCGACGTGTGCGTACGCAGGAGCAGTGGAGTTGGAGCACCTTTTGGAAGATCGAGATAGAAGGTGTCCATGTCATCGCGGACGGGATGGAATTCGGGGATGTTGAGCGCTTCGAAATTATAGTAGGGCGTTTCGATTTCGGGGCCTTCGACGACGGAGAAGCCGATGGAGACGAAGATGTCTTCGATTTCCTGGAAGACCTGGCGGATCAGGTGATGCGAGCCGACGGGGCGGGTAACGCCCGGGAGGGAGAGATCGACGCGCTCGCGGGCCACCGATGACTGTTCAGTCTCACCTTCGATTCGGCGACGCTGTTCCTCAAGTTTTTCTTCGATATGTGATTTGAGCTGATTGAATTGTTTTCCGACGACGCCTTTCAAGGTTGGCGGAGCTTTCTTTAGCCAGTTATCTGTGATCAGCGTGAGAATGCCAGATTTTCGGCCAGTCCAGAAATGGCGCAGCGACGTGGCCGGGTCCGATTCGGAGCCTAGCCAAGCTTCCCGAGGCACCAGATTTCTTATTTCGTCAGCCGAAAGCGCGATTTGCCGGTCGAATCGCTCTCGCACTTTAGCGAATTCGGCTGCGACGCCGTCGACATCATTGACGCCAAGCTCAGCGAGGGTTCTCTCAGTCGGGTTGTCGACATTCGGCATAGTTTAGCGAGATAGATTACACCGCAAGAGCACGATGAATCGTGCCCCTACAAGAGAAAGTCTTGGTGCCTTGCCAAGGTTCAGAAAGGGCGGGGCAAGCCTCGCCCCTACAGAGTCCTAAGAAGTTACGCCTTTTTGGCTTGGGGCGGAGCTGCGGCTTTGGCGCTGGCTACCAGGCTGGTGAAGGCGGCTGCGTCTTTGACCGCGATGTCGGCCAGGATTTTGCGATCTAGCGAGACGCCGGCGGCTTTTAGGCCGTGAATCAACTGGCCGTAGGTCAGGCCGTTGTTGCGGGCGGCTGCGCCGATGCGTTGAATCCAGAGTTTGCGATATTCGCGTTTTTTTACGCGGCGGTCGCGCTTGGCGTAACGGTCGGCGCGATTCGCGGCTTCTTGCGCGGACTGGTAGAGCTTGCTTTTTGTTAGAAAGAAGCCTTTTGTGCGTTTGAGGTACTTCTTACGACGGGCGCGGCGCTTTGTGCCGCGTTTTACGCGTGCCATGGGTTTTTCTCCTTAAGTTGGGAGACAAAGGCGATGCGTTCACGCGAGAGAATTCGCGTTAGGCAGCGGGTTTGTCTCTTGGTGCGTTGCTACGGCTGCGCAGGATGGCGACCTAAACGTCGCCGCTACGCGGCTTATCGGCCGGCAGGCACCCGTGAAGCGCTGCCTGGCGCGATGTGCAGGACTTGCGTCCTGCGTTTTGATCGGAAGGGCACGGCATGCCGTGCCCCTACGAAGAAAATCTTGGCGTGCGCGAAATTCAAGACGCGCGCTGAAACCTTTGCAGCTCTAGCCGTAAGGCAACATTTGTCGGACGGCGGCGACGTCTCTGGGACTGACCAGCGTCAGCTTTTTGAGCTTGCGCATGCGGCCCGGAGCCTTGGTTCCCATCAGGTGGCGTTTGCCGGAGTGCATGCGTTTGATTTTGCCGTTCGCGGTGATTTTGAAACGCTTTTTGGCGCCGCGATGAGTCTTCAATTTCAATTTCGGTTTCGTTGAATTCCTTGGCATGGCTAGAAAATCTCTCCTTCAAAAGCGGGGCTCACATGGCCCCAAGAATTTCCACAACTACTGCGATTGCTGGGCGTTGGCTGTTGACTGGCCGCTAGGCTTTGCAACCGCGACGCCTTTTTTCGGCGCGAGCAGTGCGACCAAGACGTTGCCTTCCATGCGCGGCATTGTTTCGATCTGGCACTGGTCGGCAATTTCGACCAGCAAACGATTCATCTTGGCGCGGCCTACTTCCTGGTGCGCCATTTCGCGGCCGCGATGAAAAATCATGGCGCGAACCTTGTGGCCGTCGCCGAGGAAGCGGATGATCTGGTTTTTGCGAACCTGATAATCGTGTTCCGCGGTGGCGGGTCGAAACTTTACTTCCTTGAGCTGCGAACCACGGCTGCTCTTGCGCTGTTCGTGCGCTTTTTTGTTGGCCTGGTAGAGATATTTGCCGTAGTCGGTGATTTTGCAAACTGGCGGGTCGGCCGTGGGCGAAATTTCCACCAGGTCCAGGCCGCGCTCGCGCGCCAACTTTAGCGCCTCGAATGGCTGCATGACGCCAAGCTGGCCGCCTTCTTCATCAATCACCCGGATCTCGCGAGCGCGAATCCGCTCGTTAACGCGGATGCGATCGCTCTGCCGGAAGCTGCGTTCTGCGATATTCCCCCCTAAGTGCTAAAGGCGCCTGGCTGCCCGCCTCGCCGGGCTGGCCTCGAATCGATGACCGTGCGCACGGCTGGAAAGAAGCCGAGGACGGGTTTCAAAGTATAGCATGTAGCGGGATTGGTTGAGCAAGGGGTGGGGCACGAAGGGCGGATGAACTGGAGAAAGCAATCAGGAAGAGACGGTCATGACTCTGCCGTCTGGCCCGCTAATGCGGGCGTAGAGCCGCGGCTTTCCCGAGTGATCTACGGGGACATCGAGGTCGAGCTCCGCGCAGAGATGAGTAAGCGCGGCGTCACCGGGAGCGGAGAGAGAGAAGCGGACGATGTGGCAACCGGAGGGGGCGTCGACGGAAGGATGGACGGTGTCGGCGCTCCACTCGATGAAGAACGGGAGCAGGCCGGACTGGTCGTCCTTTAGATTGAGTGTTTCCCATTGGAGGAGGCGGCCGTCGGGGCGTTTGCGGGAGCCGGGATTGGGGCCGTCGAAGGCGATGTTTGCATCGCGGAGGCGAGTGGCGAATGCATTGAGGTCGCCGGGATGGGCGGCCCATCCAACAAGGCGCGGCTCGGTAAGTTTCGCCAGGCCGTAGTGGTCTGGCGCGCCGGGCTGCTGAGGATCGAGTGCGATGATTTCGAGATAGTGTTTTTCGCCGAGGGAGAGAAGAGCGTTGCGGGTGCCGCGTCCGGGATGGACGCCACCGAATGCGGCGCGGACGCCTGTGTGTTTTTCGACGAAGGCGATGCCGAGGTCGAGATTGTTGCAACCGAGAAGGATATGATCGAGCACGGTGGGCATTTCAACGGCTCCCCAGGAGACGGAGGGCGCCGCAAGAACGGTGCCAGTTAGCGCGAGAAAAGATCGTCGAGTGAGCATGCGGAACCTCGCGGAGAATTTGGGCCGGACGATGTTGCAATGAATTGCAAGGCTCAGGCCAGCGCGCGGGAAGCGACTTCTTCCTGCAGCGCGGCTACGACTTCGGCGAGGGGCTTGGGGCCGAGGTCGCCTTTGCTGCGATGGCGGACGGAGACGGTGCCGGCTTCGGCTTCTTTTGCGCCGACGATGAGCATGTAGGGAATTTTTTGGAGCTGGGCGTCGCGGATTTTGGCCGGGAGCTTTTCGTTGCGGTCGTCGAGGTGGACGCGAATGTTGTGGCGCTTGAGAGTTTCGGTGACGTGTTTGGCGTAGTCGGCGACTTTTTCGCTGACGGGACAGATTTGGACTTGCACGGGCGCGAGCCAGAGCGGGAAGGCGCCCGCGTAGTGCTCGATCAAGATGCCGAAGAAGCGTTCGACGGAGCCGAGCAGCGCGCGATGGACCATCAGAGGTTGATGCTTGGCGCCGTCTTCGGCGACGTACTCGAGGCCGAAACGCTCGGGGAGATTGAAATCGAACTGGACAGTAGTGAGCTGCCAGGGGCGGCCGATGGCGTCGATGAGCTTAACGTCGATTTTGGGGCCGTAGAAGGCGGCTTCGCCGGTAATGGTTTTATAGGGAATGTCGAGCTTCTTCATGGTTTCGGCAAGCGCAGCGGTGGCACGTTGCCAGTCTTCTGGTTTGCCGGCGTAATTTTCCGGGTGCGAGGCATCCCAGTCCGAGAGCTCGACTTCGAATTTGTCGAAGCCAAAATTTTTCATTACGGCGAAGGCGAAATCGATGCAGGCTTCGACCTCGCTCTCTATTTGCGACGGCATGCAGAAAATGTGGGCGTCGTCTTGGGTGAAACCGCGGACGCGGAGAAGGCCGTGGAGGACGCCGCTGCGTTCGTAGCGATAGACGGTGCCGAGTTCGGCGAGGCGGACCGGCAGCTCGCGATAACTGTGCAGCTTGGATTTGTAGATGAGGATGTGGCCGGGGCAGTTCATGGGCTTGAGCTGGTAGTCGGCTTTTTCGACTTCGACCGGGCCGAACATGCTGTCTTTGTAAAAGCCGGTGTGGCCGCTGGTTTTCCAGAGGTCGAGACGCATGATGTGCGGGGTGTAGACGAGGTCGTAGCCACGCTTGAGAAGTTCGTCGCGGAGCCAGTCCTCGACAATTTTGCGGATGAGGCCGCCTTTGGGATGCCAGAAAATGAGGCCGGGGCCGGCTTCTTCCTGAATGCTGAAGAGATCGAGCTCGGTGCCGAGCTTGCGATGATCGCGGCGTTTGGCCTCTTCGAGGCGGTTTAGATATGCGTCTAGCTCTTTTTGGGTGAAGAAACACGCGGCGTAGATGCGCTGGAGCTGCGGGTTGCCTTCCTGGCCCTTCCAGTAGGCACCGGCGACGTTCATGAGCTTGAACGCGGTGATGCGCTTGGTGGAAGGGATGTGCGGGCCGCGGCAGAAGTCGAGGAATTTGCCGGTGGAATAAAAAGAGACCATTAGCTCGTTGGCCTTTTCTTCGACGAGTTCGCACTTAAAAATTTGGTTGGACTTCTTGTAGAGCTCGAGAGCTTCGGGCTTGGGAATGAGCTTTCGCTCGTTGGGCAGGTCTTGCGCAGCGAGCTCGTGCATCTTTTTTTCGATTTTGGCGAGGTCTTCGGGAGTGAAAGGCTCGTCGCGGAGGAATTCGTAGAAGAAGCCGGTGTCGATGGGCGGGCCGATGCCGAGTTTGACGTTGGGGTAGAGTTCCATCACGGCAGCGGCGAGAAGATGGGCCGCGGAATGGCGGAAGACGAAAAGCGCGTCGGGATCTTTTTCGGTGAGGATCTGGAGCTTGACGTTTTCTTCGAGCGGGCGGCGCAAATCGATCAGTTCACCCAGATCGGGAGCGTTGGGCAGAGGAGTGCCGTTCGACGCTGTGACTCGCGCTACCAGCGCGGCGTCGGCGAGCCGGGGGGAAATCTTGCGCGCAATGTCCGCCGGAGTCGTGCCCTTGGGCACCTCTTGAACCTTGCCGTCCGGCAATGTGACTTGCACTTGCTCCATGACTCGTTCACCTGGGAAGAGAAACAACAAGCTTATCGGCGCGGTGTATCTGGGTCAAGGTAGGGCGGCGATTCGCGGCTATTGGGGATGCGAGGGCGCCGCGAGGAGGGCGCGGAATTCGGGGGTGTCGCGGAGTTTGGCGAAGGCCGACTCTTCGTTGAGCCAGGCGGCGAAGGCTGAGAGGTCTTTGCTCTTTTCTTTGGTGCGGCGAAGGGTGTCGAAGGCGCCTTTGCAGTCACCGTCCAAGGCGCGCACTACGGCCATCTGGCTGAGCGCCCAGACAGAATCCGGGTCGGCGCTGGCCGCCAGCTCGAAATAGGTGCGCGCGCGGGGGATGTCTTTGGCATCGAGGCGCTCTTGGCCGGTTTCCATGGCTTCGACGAAAATGCCGGCTAGCGCGCGCTTAACTACGCGGAGCCTTTGCTGGGTTTTCTCATGTTCGGCGCGGCTGCGGAGTTCGAAGATCTGGCGCTCGACATCGCTACGGGTATCCGCGCGATTAGGGGAGTCCTGACGGAGCGCGGCCAACCCTTCCGAGATATTCGCGCTAAGGCGCGATTGTTCTTCGAAGTCTTGCTGCTCGCGTTTCGCGCCGTCGCGAACAGCCTTTTCTTTTTCCATAACTACGGAGCGCTCGCGAAAAGCGGGAGCTTCCCCCAAGCCGTCAAAAGTTTCCGCTGCCTGACGATATTCCTTCCAGGAGCCATACGGATCGCCGGCGACTTCGAGGGTTTTCGCGCGCTTCTCTGCCTCGGCGGCTTGGGCTCTTATGAAAGCCATGTCGCGCTCTTCATGGCCTTCCTTCATGGACACTAAGCGAAACCAGGCCAGGGCTTCGTCCATAACGTTGGCGGGCGCCCATTGATGAGGGCCATCGAAGCGTTGCAAGGCGTGAGAGTAACGAAGTGCTCCGAGTTTGGCGTCGAGATCGACGACCTCACTGTAGTTGAAATCGAAAGTTCCGACGGCAGCGAAAACAGAAAACGTTCCGTCTGCGGCTGGCGGTGCGGAGGGCGAAAAACCAGCGCCGTTCAAGAGCACGCCGGCGGCGCAACTACATCGTTGCGCGAGCGCGGAAGCGAGGCGAGCACCGCCAGAAAAGCCGGCGAAGTAGACGCGATTGTTGTCGATCGAGAGGCGCGCATGCGTGTCTTGAAACATCGCTTGGGCGGCGTCGGCCTCGGGTTTCCAAGCGCCGTTGTGCGAATTGTTTGAGCCCGCCACGATATAGCCGTAGCGTTCCGCCGCGTCCTTCATCAATTCGACGGGGATGTTTCCTCGGGCAGCTGGATCGAAAGCGTAAACAATCGGCCAGCGTTTTTCACGACTGTAATGAGAGGGAAGGTAGAGCGCATAGCTTTGTTCGGACTGCGCTGCGCAGGAGACTTTGGGAATTACGACGCTAGGCTGTAGATCTTGCGGACCATGGCTCGGCGGAGCGTTCTGCGGCGCCGCGCTCTGATCGCAAGCCGCCATCGTCAGCAACGCGATAAGGAGAAGGGTCGGCCTGGCCATCGCGCTAGTATAGACGCCTCAAACCCGCCAACGGAGAGCGCGCAGCAAACCCCAATTTGGCGCGCCCGAAACGAGAATTGGACAAAGCGCTGGTGGGAGATTCTTGCTGGTTCGGGATAGAATTCTTCGATGAACCCATCCCTTCGAGTTGCTCGTACTTTTCAACTTGCCTGTTGTGTTGCGAAAAGGCTGTCAACAGAATCTTTCTCTAGCAGCACGTACGCGGGAGGCTGGCCAGGCGCGCTTGGCCTCTTGGCATTGTGCCTTCTGTTTACAGGCATCGCTTCGGCGCAGGGTCAAGCGCCGGCGCGGGTTCTGCAGGCCGACGAGCGCTACAAGGTGGACATTCTTGTTGTGGTGGCGCATCCGGATGACGAAGGGGCTGCCACGCCGTACCTGGCGCGGGCCATCGATGAAGGCAAGCGAGTCGCGGTGGTTTATGGCACACGCGGCAGCAGCGGTGCGAATGAAGCTGGTGCCGAACAAGCTGCGGCGCTTGGCGAGATTCGCGAAATCGAGGCGCGCCGCGCTAACGCCGTACTGGGAATCGACAAGGTTTGGTTCTTGGGCGGGAAGGACACGGCATCACAGGATGTCTTGCAATCGCTGGCGAATTGGGACCATGGCGTGGCGCTCGAAAATCTGGTGCGGTTGGTGCGACTCACTCGCCCCGAAGTGATATTGAGTTTTTTGCCTGGAACGTTTATCGGAGAGGATCACGGAGATCACCAAGCCGCGGGTGTGCTAGCAACCGAAGCGTTTGATCTCGCCGGTGATCCAACTGTGTTTCCCGAGCAAGTCTCAGCCCCGCTGCGACGACTGGAACCCTACCTGGAGAATTTGCGGCCGTGGCAGACGAAGAAAATTTATTATTTCCCGGATGCGGACAAGGAAGACATTTTTCAGGGCAAGGGTCCGCGCTATTCCGTCAAGGACATTTCAAAATCAACGAAACAGCCTTACTGGCGGGCGGCTTTGGAGTCATTTCGCAGACATGAAACGCAAGCGAAAGGATTCATTGATTCGCTCGCAAAAATGGACGAAGCGCAAATCGAAAAGATGGCCACCACGGATTTCTGGTCGAACGGCATAGGTTTCGTGCTGGGGAAGTCGCTGGTGGGCGGCAGCGTGGCGGGAGATATCTTTGAAGGCATTGCATCGAGGGCGATTCCGTTTGCGCGACCGGAAGTCTCGCCGGAACCTTCGCGGCCGGAACTTTCCGTGGAGCTTGCCGGACCGTGGGACTATTACGCCGAATTCCGCCGCGGGCATGGATTGACGCACCTGCCCCATCCGGAGCCGCCGGAAATCGCACTGGAAGGGGGCACGGACCTCGTGATTCCGTTGTGGCTGCGGAATCAGAGTTCGGCGACACAGGAGATCAACCTCACAGTGAGTCTGCCGCCAGGCTGGACCGTGGGAAGCGGCGCCGGGAAGTTCGCGGTTGCGGCGAAGCAAACCGCGGCAATGCGGATCGAAGTGAAACTGCCCTCGGCTCCGGAAGGTGCGGGTGCCAAGGCCGAGCCGCAGGAAGTCAGCGTGCACACGGAAGCCAACGGTAAGGCAATCGGGGACGTGAAGCTGCGAGTGGAATTGCGCAAACGCGCTCTGCCGGAGTAGCCGGCGTCAGGATTTTTTTGCGCGCGCGGACTCCAACGCTTCCCAAGCAGCTTCGGGCAGCATGAGCAAATCGTTGAACTCGCCTGCTCCGCGGAGCCATTGGCCGCCGTCGATCACCACGCACTCGCCGTTGATGTACTCCGCCATGTCGCTTAAGAGGAATGATGCGAGATTCGCGAGCTCTTCATGACGCCCGAAGCGTTTCATGGGGTGCTTGTCTTTGGAGTGGTCTTCAAATTGTCTGGAGGGCATCAGGCGCGACCATGCGCCTTCCGTGGGAAATGGCCCCGGGGCAATGGCATTAAGCCGGATGTGGTACTTGGCCCACTCGACGGCCAAAGAGGTGGTCATCGCTAGCACGCCGGCCTTCGCACAAGCCGAGGGCACGACGAATCCGGAACCACTATTGGCGGCCGCGTAGGTAGTGACGATGTTTAACACGTTGCCGCCGAGCTTCTGCGAAATCCATCGCTTCGCGAAAGCCTGCGTGCAATGGAACGTGCCGTTGAGCACGATGCTGACGACCGTATTGAAAGCGTTGGGAGAGAGTTTTTCGGTGCGTGCGATGAAATTTCCCGCGGCATTGTTGACGACGGTGTCGATGCGATCAAACTGCTGTTCGGCTTTTTCGGCGCAGGCTTCGACGGCGCCGTAATCGCGTACGTCGCAAGTGGTGTATGCCGCTGAGCCTCCCGCCCGGTGAATTTCCGAGCAAACTTCCTTGAGCGGTTCCTCGCGGCGGCCAACGAGATACAGGCGCGCGCCCAGCTCAGCAAAGCGCAACGCCATAGAGCGGCCCAAGCCGGTTCCACCGCCCGTCAGAAAAATCGCCCGGCCTTTTAGCAAGTCCTGTCGAAACACACGCCACCACCTTTTGAGGATTTGTTTGCCGGGTCGGGACGGTCCGGGAATGCAATTCTAGTGTATTCGTATCGACACCGGCGAACCTAATTCGGCTTCATCTCCGCCGGGATCGGCCGGCCCATGACTTTCGCATATTCCGCGGCAAAGAGCGGGCTGTCTGGAAATTCCTCCGTCAGCTCAAGCAAGAGCTTCTTGGCCAAGGGGTCTTGTTTTTCGCGACGCGCTGCAAGCGCCAGAAGAACCTTTGCAAATGGCTCGAGGTAGCGGCCCTTCTCGGCCGTTTTGCCAACCAGCTCCATTCCCAGCTTCTTGTCGCCATGAATACCGCCAAACCACAAAACCATGCGAACGCCGCCGGAGAGGCACCCGATGATGTAATCCGCCGAGCCCGGCGCCACCCAAGCATCGTTTGCATCGGGGCGCTGCGCCAGCAGCAGCTTGGCGTGTTCGTTGGCTTCTTTCATTCTTTTGAGGCCTTCGACGTGTTTTTTTTCAAGAATGCTGTCAGAGTTCGATTCCATGCCAGCGGCCAGAGTCAAGGCGAAGAGTGCCGCAGCATCCGTCTTATTACTCGCGAGGCGGCTTTTCGCGAGCTTTCGGGCCTGCTCCAGGGCCGCCAGAAAGTTCTTCATGCGCTCGGGATTCGGCTTACCCTCGATTCCTCGGAGAAATTTCTTGTCATCCAGGAAAAAGTCGCTGGTCATGACGCCCTGGCGGTAAAATTCATCAAAAAGATAGCTGGCCGCGGTAGCCACGAAACCAAACGGATCGGAGGGGTGTTCAGAAGTCCACGCGGAGAACTTTTCGCGCGCCTCTGGGTACTTTTGCACATAGAGCAAGCGGAAGCCTTCCTTCAGTTCCGGCACCTCGGTGAAGGCGGAGTCGCTGCCATCCGTGGCGGTTTGAGCTCCGGACAGGGACGGGACGAGCAGAATGAAGAGAGCAAGGGTTGGGGCCTGCCAGGATACTCTCATTTTTTTCAGAAGACGCCGGGAATGAATCTCGCTTTACTGGCCATGGTGGCCTGATACTCGGGATTCGCAAGAAGAACGCGCTCTTCCGTCGATAGGCGCATCGAAAGCACGGCGACGTGCGCGAGCGAGCCGACGAGGGCGGTAATCCAGGCCGTGTGGATGAGAGGCAGCGCCAGCATTTCCGCGAACACGGCGGCATAATTCGGATGGCGAACATAGCGGAACGGTCCCGAGGAGACGACGCCGAGACTGGTCGAATCCACAACTTGGACGTTCCAGTGATTTCCGAGTGTTCGGATCACCCACCAGCGAAGGATATTCGCGGCGAGAAAAATCGCAAACATGATCGTGGCGAGCACAGGGATAAATGGGCGGCGAAGAAGCACCACCTCAAGAGCGGCGCCGATCAGCACGCCGGTGTGAAGCAAAACCATCCAGTGGAATCTGGGCTCTTCGACCTTTGCCGCGCCGCGCGAGA
>Ga0070735_10001403_pt1 | contig 23346 bp, 19 predicted proteins | sample Coa_R1_FD_66443 | JGI IMG/M metagenome (GOLD analysis project Ga0070735, IMG submission 66443) | Surface soil microbial communities from Centralia Pennsylvania, which are recovering from an underground coalmine fire - Coalmine... | ecosystem: Environmental > Terrestrial > Soil > Unclassified ...
CCATTTGGAATCCCTGGCACAGTTAGAGTATATACCCAGAGGAGGGAGGTCAAAAACCCGGGGCTGGCTGGAACTAACAACCCGCCCGGCCTGAGTTTGCGGGACCTACGGATTTGCCGCCACCGCGGAAGGCACGGTTTCCACATGTCCCAAGACCACCAGCGTTCGCCCGCTGATCGTATCGAGGATTTCAAGCGTCGGGATAACGCGACAAGCGGGGACAATCGGCGAGGAGGCTGTCGCCGCCGGGGGAAAAATTGCAGGAATCGTAATAGTGGCGCGGATCTCGCGGCGATCCCCGGCGACGAGGTGAAGATCGATGTCGCTCCGAAGGGTGAATGCCATGCTTTTGCCCGGAGCAACGCTGAGCGTCGTGGATTTGAGCACGTTTCCATCGGCATCCACGAACGAAACGGCTGCCGAGCAGACTGCTCCCGTCGCGGGAGGCGCTACACCCGGGTTCAGAAGATTTAACTGCGCGGTCTGCGCGTCTCCTATCCCAACCATACCGGTTGTCTGTACTGCTGGGACTACTGAAGTGACCTGGGCTGAGAGAGCTACCGCGCCCAGCGTCAGGACACACGTCAAGCTGGCGAATTTGAGCATACGTTTCCTCCAATGTCGTTGAAATTCGATCGCCCTGGGTTTGAAACCGCCTCTTGAATCCGCAAGCGGTCTACCCGTGGAGCTATCTGATTTGTGAACCCACCTCACCCGAACTAGTTTCTGCGTTGGATGAGACGGTTTTACTTTAGTACGAGCCGCGAGTTCGCTAGCGTTTATCGACCACCATCACGCCGCTCTTGACCACCACTTTCGTCTTGAGCCAGTTCCAATACCCTTCCCGTGGATCACCGTCGAGGAGAATAAGGTCGGCCAGCTTGCCGGCGTCCAGCGTTCCAAGCTGATCGCCCATCTGGATGTAGGACGCCGTGTTCGGTCCCATCATCTTGATGAGATCCTGGGTCGAGAACATCACGTTGAGAATCTTCAGCTCATGATCCAAGCCGGCTTTAGGGTCGTAATTTGTATCGGTGCAGTAGCCGAGGATGACCCCGCCATCCCAAAGCGTACGCGCATTCACCGGCATATATCCGGCTTCCTCACCGAGGCGGACGCCATCGATAATTCCTTCGGGCCACGCCTTCCCATCGCGGAACCGCGCCTTGTTGTCTTCGGCGAACACGCCGAACACAGGTGAGCCGAAGCCGACCGTTCCCAACGCCTTCACACCCGCGGCCGCGACTTTTTTCGCGTCCTCCTTGCTCACCCAGTCTTTGTTAGGAATGTGAACCAGCAGCGGCACGCCGGCGTCGACGGCAGCCACCATGGCCTTGGAGCTCACGGCGTGAACCTGGACCATCACGCCAACTTTTTTCGACTCGTCCACAACCGCCTTGAGAACCTCGATTTCTTTCTCGCTCGGTCCCGGGATCGGAGTGAGGAGTATTTCGCCCGTAAACTTAACTCCCATCTCGGCCAACTTGCGCACCTCGGCGCGAGCCGTCTCCGCGGTGCCGTTCAGCCTGACTGCTCCCGACGGGATGATGCGCGGTCCATTGATGACTCCCTTGTCGATGTGATCCCGGAGCGTGATGTTGCCTTCCGCGGGACCGCCGCCGGACAGAATCGTCGTGTAACCGGCTTCGAGTAGCGCCTGCATCTGCGCCTTCTCCATGGGCCCGGTATTGATGTGGCGGTGAGCATCGATGAACCCCGGCATGACGGTCATGCCCTTGGCGTCGATCGTTTTGCCCGCAGCAGCGGAGGGCGCACCGGCCTGCACAGAAACAATTTTCCCCGCTCGCACCACGACCGATCCGCGTTCGATTACGGTGTTATTGGCGACCCTGTTGGCGTCGACTATACGCGCATTGGTGATGGTGAGATCCTGCGCAGAGAGTGTTGCAAACGCAGCCAGGGTCAGACCGCCAAATCGTGCCCATAGGTGTGGTTTCATGCTGGTGTTTTCCCTCGCGTGAGATGACAAAGCAGTAACTATGATATAGCGCGCGAGGTTACCGCTTACTGCCCGCCCGCCGGGACGGGGGCCACGGGTGTCGGCGGAACTTCCTTGATCGCGATGCCCCCGAAACCGATGCGCAGGTTGATCTTGCCGGATGGCGACGCACTGGCAGCCGCGAACTGTTCCCCAATCAGCTTTTCTGTGTGCGCGGTTCCCGCGAAATCTGAAGTGACGCTTCCGAACTTGCTTTTTGCCGTGATCGAATATGGGCCTGGATCCGGCAGCATCAGCACGATGTCGCCGCTACGGCTGGACGCCTCGATATCCCCGCTGATCCGGCTCACCAAGACGTAGCCGGCACCGTGCTGGATGACCAGTTTAGAGTCTCGCGGCGCTTGAATATGTTGCTCAATCTTCGCTCTGCACGTGCGGCCAAACAGCCGCGCGAAAAAACTGCTGGCCGGAACGGTGGTCGAGATCGCCAATTCGATGTCGGACCGGCGATCCGTGACGACATGGACACCATCCAAGCATTTTGCGCGCGGGCCTGACTTGGTGGTTGCGATCTCAACCTCTGGCCGATCCCAGGCTTCGACAAACAAGTTGCTGGATGAGCTGGTCAAGCGAATGACACCGCCTGGTGCGAAATTCACCCGTTCCGTGCTGGTAACTGGAGCAGGCAGGTTTTTTCCGTCCTGCGCGAACAACTGCAAGCCAAAAACGAGCGTCGCAACTATTATCCTGTTCATACCTTGAGGACATCCTCTTCCCGTGCTACTACCGAGTATAGAACCGGGGACAGGAAAATCGACAGAAGCAGCCGGGAAGCCAAGCCGCCCACGATCACGATCGCGAAGGGCTTCTGGGAATCGCTGCCGATGCCGGTCGACATGGCGGCCGGCAACAGACCGAGGCATGCCACCAGGGCCGTCATCATGATGGGACGCAGCCGCATTAGCGACGCCTGGTAAGTAGCGGTCGCGATATCCATGCCTTCTAAACGGAGCTTGTTGATGAAGGAGTAAAGTATCACACTGGTCAACACCGCGACGCCCATCAGCGCGACAAAACCCAGGCCTGAGGATACGCTGAAATTGGTTCCCGTAAGCCACAGAGCCAGCAGTCCGCCGACCGGCTCGGTCACCAGGACGCTGAGCAGGATGATCAGGGGGAATTTTAGATTTCCGTACAGCGCGAACAGGATCAACAAAATCAGCAAGACGGTCAGCGGAGCGATGATCTTCATCTGTTCGCGCGCCGCCAAATAGTCCTTGTATTCGCCGCCCCAATCGAACGTATATCCAACGGGAAGTTTCACCTGCCGTTCCACTTCACGCTTGGCCTCCTCCACGGCGCCCGCCAGATCGCGATTCCGCACGCTGAACTGGACGCCGATGAAGCGGGAGTTGGACTCGCGATAGATGAAGGACGCACTGTTCTGGATCCGTATGTCGGCGAATTGGCTGAGGGGAAGGTGCTGACCGTCGGGTGTCGCGATGAGCAGGTTCTTGATGGCGTCCATATCGTTGCGGAAGGGCTCCTGCATGCGGACCAGAAGGTCGAACTGGCGCTCCCCCTGAATGACTTGTGACGCGGCCTTGCCGCCGATGGCGGTCTCGACGATGGTATTCACGTCATCCACGTTGAGCCCAAACCGCGCGATCTCCTCCCGGTTCGGAACGATGGTCAAGCTGGGCTGGCCCAGTTCGCGCACCACGGTGATATCGGCGATCCCCGGAACCTGCGAAATGATGCGCTTCACCTTTTTGGCGTTGTCTTCGAGCGTGGCTAAATCGCCTCCAAAAATCTTGACGGCTAACAAACTCTTTAACCCTGTTTCGGCCTCGTCCACCGCGTCCTCCGCCGGCTGCGTATAGTTGAAGATCACGCCGGGGAAGGCCAGCATCTTCGTGTTGATCGCATCCACCAGTTGTTTCTTCGTGGTGATTGCGCCTTGCCATGCCGAATCGTCGTAGGGCTTCAATCCGATGTAAAACTCGTTGTTGAAAAAGCCCGTCGGATCCGTTCCGTCGTCGGGACGTCCCAGCTCATTGGCGACCGTGGTCACCTGCGGAAAGCTTCTAAGAATATCGCGGATCTGTGGCGAAAGCCTGGAGGCTTCGTCAAAGGAGATGGTGTAGGGAGCGGTCGCGCGCATCCATAGCGCGCCCTCGTCCAAATGGGGCATGAACTCGGCGCCGATCAGCGGGATCAGCAAGAGCGATGCGGCGAAAATCGAGAGCAGGATCACTAGCGATACGGTACGATACCGAAGACACCAGCCGAGCAGGACGCCGTAAACGCGCCGGATGGGCGCAAAAAGATCGAATTTAGGCTCCATAATCCTGCCGCGCAGCAAATAGGAGCACAGCACCGGCAGGATCACTAGCGCACAGATGACCGAGCCGAGCAGCGCGAATGACATGGTGTCCGCCATCGGCTGGAATAGCCGTCCCGAAGGTCCGGCCAGCGCATAGATCGGAAGATAACCCGCGATGATAACGGCTACGCCATAGAAAATGGGGCGCTCGACATCGCGCGCGGCCGAGCGGATCACATCGATCAGGTTGTAATCCTGATCGTGGCGTTCCGCCAGTTCGCGAAACACGTTCTCGACCATGACCACGGCGCCGTCTACCAGGATTCCGAAGTCGATCGCGCCGATGGAAAGAAGATTAGCCGGGATATGTCGCCAATCCAGGCAGATGAACGCAAACATCAAGGCGAACGGAATGGTGATCGCTACGATGATGGCGGTGCGCACGTTGAACAAAAACAAACCCAGGATGATCAGCACCAGCAGCATCCCGCGCAGTAGGTTCCGCTCCACGGTTTTCGTGGTCTCCTGCACTAGCGTGCTGCGGTCGTAAAAAGGAACGATCTTTACATCTGGCGGAAGCACATGCTCATTCAGTTCCTTGGTCTTTTCCTCCACTCGCTTCAGCACCACCTGCGCCTGCTCGCCCACGCGCATCAGGATCACGCCTTCCACTGCGTCATCCTGCTTCATGTAACCGAATTCACCCAGGCGAACGGCGCTTCCGATCTGAACTTTGGCCACATCCTTGACGTAGGTGGGAATGCCGCTGTTGGTAGACAGGACGATGTTGCCGATATCTTCGGTCGTTTTCACCATCCCCAGGCCGCGGACATAGTAGAACTGGCCGCCCTGAGAATAGAAGCCGCCGCCAGCGTTGGAGTTGTTGGTACTCAGTTGCTGGACCACTTGAGGAACCGTGATCCCATGTGCAAACAGACGGTTGGGATCAAGCAATACCTGATACTGCATGGTGGTGCCACCCAGGCCCGAATCGTCGGCGACCCCGGGAACAGCGCGATAGCGGCGCTCCAGAACCCAATCTTCGATGATCTTCAGTTCTTGCGGAGTACGGTCCGGGCTGACCAGCACATAGCGGTAAACCAGTCCGCTGGGGCTGAACAGAGGGGAGACGGTGGGAGTGACTCCATTCGGCAACGTCACGTTCGCCAGCCGTTCAAAGGCTTGTTCTCTGGCAAAATACGGATCGAGATCATATTCAAAATTCATCTCGAGCGCCGAAAGCCCGTACAGGGAAATAGAACGCAGCGCTTCAATTTTCGGGATGCCGTTCATCTCCACTTCGAGGGGGATGGAAATCAGGCGCTCGATTTCCTCGGCTGCGTGGCCCGGCCATTGCGTGATGATCTCCACGTGCGGGGGAGACAAATCAGGATACGCATCGATTGGCAGCCTGCGGAAGGAGATTACACCCCAAGCGACCACTGCCAAGGCGGCCATCAGGATCACAAACCGTTGCGAGAGCGCGAAAGATACAAGCCGGGAAATCATGAGATATTTTTCGGCGATCTCCTAGCGGGTGCTATTGGCGAACTGAAGAAAGACACTGCCTTCCGCGACAATCTTTTCTCCCTCCTTGGCTCCGCTCACGATCTCCGTCTGGTCGGCTTGCTGAGCGCCCAGCGTTACCAGCCTCTGGCCAAATTGTCCCGGTGCGGCCTGCACATAAACGAAAGGCAGGTTCTCATCGTTGCGGAGGATGGCTGAAGTCGGAACCGAGAGAACGTTCCTTCCGGATCTGGTGTGGATCACTGCATCCACGAACATGTCCTTCTTGAGCATTCCTTGCGGGTTCTGCGTGACGATCCGGACGGAAGTGGTGCGCGTAGCCGGATCGACCAGCGCTCCGATATAGGAAACGACGCCGTGAAAGGTTTCTTTAAACGAGCCATTGGTTTCCTCGACGACATCTCCGACGCGAATCGAATCCAGATCGCGGTCATAGATGTGCCCCTGCACCCAAACCGTGGACACATCGCTAATAGTGAAGCAGGCAGTCATGCCGGCTTGAATCACCAGGCCGGGCGAAACCAGTTTCTGCACCACCACTCCGGCGATCGGCGAGCGCACCGCCAGTTGCGGGTTGATGGCAACGCCCTGGCGCTGAGCGTCGTCCACCTCCTGTTGCGTGACGCCGAAAATCTTGAGCGCCTGCAGGCTATTCTCCACGTCCGAACCGGCGTCATTGTAATCCTGCTGGGCAGTTTCAAAATCCTTCTGCGCAATTACTTTGTGATCCAACAGATCCTGGCTGCGGTCCAGAGTTCGTTTGGCAAAGTCCAGATGATTGCGCGCCTTTCTGTAAGTGACGATCGCATTGGCGACGTCCGGACTGGAGACATACAGCAGCGGCTGATTGACGGCCACTCGTGTTCCTAAGTCCACCAGAAGACGCGAGATCGGTCCGCTTACCTGCGTAATCGCTTGCGTGGTGTGGTCCGCGTCCCAATCCACGGTGCCGTTGGTGTGAACCGTTGCCGACCAGGCGGCTTGTCGAACTTCTACGATCTTGAGGTGCTCCAACTGGTCCTGCGGAACCTGAAACAGCGAGGCTTCCTGCGCTTGGGTTGATGCCTCGGCGGCTGGGGCCGCAGCCGGTTTGGATGCGCTGCAGGAATATGTGGAAACTGCCAGCCATAGCGCTAAAATCGCGCCACACCAGTTCTTGCGGCAGCCTCTCATCGGATCACCTGGGTTCCCACCACAAGATTGACTTGCTCCGCCGCGGTCATCTGCGCGGCCACAGCTTGCCGGTACGCCAGTTGGGTGGCGCGGTAACTGCGCTCGGCATCCAGCAAGTCCAGAATGGAGGCTGCGCCTCGCTGATAGGCGTACGTGCTCAGATCGCGCGACTGCGTGGCCTGATCCAGGTAGCCGCCCTCGAAAAGATTCACCACGTCTTCGCTGGTTTTAAGCCCATAGTAAGCGTTGACGACATCGGTCAGAACTCCTACTTGGGTGGAGGATTCGGTCTCTTGCGCCTGCCTGACGGCCGCCTGGCTTTTGGCGATCTCGCCCTGATTCCGGTCGTGAATCGGAAGCTCGAACGAAAGCGAAACCCCCACTCCGTTGATTCCAAAGTTCTGATTCGTATAATCCGTGCCCCATGTCCAATCCCGGACCTTATTGCCAAATGCGAGCGCCACCATATCGTTCGCTACTTTCACTCCACTCTTCGCGGCCTGCAGGTCGGGGCGGTTCGCCAGCGCCTGCTTTTCCAAGTCTTCTAGTTGGACGTCGTGCTTATTGTGAACCAGCGCTCCGCTTACATCGTAGTTATCCGCGACCGATTGGTATCCGAGTTGTTGCCGGAGATTCGCCTTGGCCTGCACCAGGCTCAACTGCGCTGATGAGACATCCTGCTCGAATTGGAGCTTCTGCAAAGACAGTTTGATGTAATCCGCTTCCGCCAAATCGCCTGCCGTGAGTCGCGCTTTGTTCAGGTCGAGCTGCTGGGAATAATTGGCCAGGTTGTCCTGGGCCAGGAGCAGCACGGATTTTGCCAGCAGAACGCTGATGAAAGCCTGGACCACCTGAAACCGCAATTGACGCTCATTGTCGGTCACGGTTTTGGCAGCGACATCCGTATTATCTTTAGCCACCGCAACACGCTTCTCTCGTTTTCCCCCGCGCTCTACCGTGTAGCTAAGCGTCTCTTCGTAAATTTGAGTCGAAAGGCGGATCGTCTGGGGCGAGAAGATTGGAATGGTATCGACGAGGTTGCCCAAAACAGGGTTCGGCTTGAGCCCAGCCGTAATCTCGCCGGCTTTCGATTGATCGATATTAAGACGCTGCGCCCGCAAACTCTGGTTGTACTGAAGAGCGATCCGGACGGCGTCTTCCATGGAGATCAAGCTGGGCGCGTTCGCGTAGGACGAATCCTGCGGCTGGGCGAAACTTGATACCGGCCAAATAAACAGAGCGAGAAGGACGACACGAGTTCGCCACGCCACAAACGCCTCCATAGTGATCCAGTTTCAGTATCGGCGGACCGCTCGGCAGGACCTATCCAATAACCATGAGCGGGCCACTATGGCCGATGGGCGGTAACAATCATCCGATAGGCGGACTTGTTAAAAGTCATGCCGCTTCCTCGGAATTCGGCCATTTCGCGTAAGCCGCTTTCGCCAACCCTTCGCCGGTGCGTGGTCGGACTAAATCTGCTTAGGCCAAAATTAAAACTGCTTCTCGCGGCAACTCCTGCGACTCCACGGGGTTTTCAACCCCGGACGCCTGTGATATAACCAGGTGCAGTTGGAAGCGAGGATTCGAGATGGGGAATAAGCTAGTTCTTCTAAGTTTGTGCGCGTTCGTGCCGGCCGTCGCCCAAGTCCAAGTTGCAATAACTCCTTCTCAAGCCAACGTGAACCTGGGGACGTTCCTGCAACTTTCCGCCAAGATCACCGGAACTTCAAATACCAGCGTAGCCTGGACCGTGACGTTGGCGCTTCCGACCGCGACGGGCTCGCCCGGTTCGATCTCGAATACGGGACGATACACGCCACCGGGCGCGATTCCGGATCCCAACGTCGTTTTCGCAACAGCTACCAGCAATGCCAACCCGACGGCTTCCGCGACCGCCGCGTTGATTTTGGGGAACCCCTATCCCACGGTGGCGTCGGTGAGCCCCGCTTTCGCTCCGCCCGGTCAGGTGACCTTGACAATAAATGGAAGCCGCTTTGTTCCTGGCGCGGAAGTAACGGCGGGCGAATCGACCTTTCCCGCCACCTGGGTTCCTACGAAATTCGTGTCTTCGACCAAGCTAACTATCGTCATGAACCTGGCTCAGTCCCAGCTCGGCCATTCGATTTATGTTCGCGTGACGAATCCCGATCCGGGCTTGGAGACTTCAGAGAATTGGGGTTCTTTCACCGTCGGGTCGCCTCCAACGGGTCCCGCTAAAGTCACTGCGGCCGTGGCGTCGCGCTTTCTGGACCAAGCCGCCTTTGGTCCGGACGCGCAAACGGTTGCCCACGTCCAGCAAACGGGTTTGGCGGGTTACCTGGACGAACAGTTCAACGCGCCGATCAGCCCTTATCCAAGCCCCAGCACTATTGGTTTCGATGTTAGCCAAGTGCAAGCCCGTTTCTTCACGAACGCGGTGCACGGGCAGGATCAACTTCGCCAGCGCGTAGCCTTCGCGCTGGGCCAGATTTTCGTGGTGTCGGCGGTGATGGAAAACTCCGCTGAGCAACTGGTGCCCTACGAGCAAATCCTTCAGCAGGATGCATTCGGCAACTTCGCGACCCTGATGCGGGACGTGACGCTCAGCCCGACGATGGGCGAATATCTCACGGTGCTCAATAACGACAAAGCCAATCCAGCGAAGAACACGAAAGCTAACGAAAACTACGCGCGCGAGCTAATGCAGTTATTCACCATCGGCCTGTCGATGTTGAATCAGGATGGATCGTTGCAGCATGACGCCAATGGCCAGCCCATCCCCACGTACACGCAGACCGACGTCGCCGAGTTTGCGCGCGTTTATACAGGATGGACCTATCCGACCAAGCCCGGCGCTAAGCTTCTGCCGCACAATCCGCCCTATTACGTCGGTCCCATGGACGCTTTTGAAGGCAATCACGATACCGGCTCTAAGACGTTGCTGAACGGCCTGGTGCTCCCGGCCGGACAAACCGCCGAGCAGGATCTGGCGGCCGCCCTGAACAATATTTTTACGCACCCAAACGTTGCGCCGTTCATCAGCAGGAATCTGATTCAGCACCTGGTCACCAGTAATCCATCCCCGGCGTATATCAGCCGGATCGCTGGAGTTTTTAGCGACAATGGGTCCGGTGTGCGGGGTGACCTGAAGGCAGTGGTCACGGCGATCCTGTTGGATCCGGAAGCGCGCGCCGGAGACGCGGACGCGGTCGTCAACGGTCCGGATAAGAGCGGCCACTTGCGCGAGCCGGTATTCTTTATCGCGTCCGCACTTCGTGGATTGGGGGCGTCGGTCAATGACGCGAACGGTCTTACCGCTCGGGCCGCAGCGTTGAATCAGACCATTTTTGCGCCTCCGTCGGTGTTCAACTACTATTCGCCGGGATATCGGATTCCGGCGGACCTGGCCGGCGGCCTGTCGCTCGGGGGACCGGAATTCCAGTTGGAATCCCCGGCCACGGGCGTGGGACGCGCCAACCTGGCGCAAGCAATCGCGTTCACGAACCTCGGCGGCGGGACGGTCATCGACTTCACGGCGCTTACGAATCTCGCCGCGAATCCCTCCGCGCTTCTTGACGCGGTCAGCGGAGCCTTCCTATACGGCCGGATGCCGTCGGCCATGCGCACCCAAATCACGGCAGCGGTAACGGCGACTACTGACAACCCGACCCGCGCACGAACAGCCGTTTATCTCACCTTATCGTCGTCCTATTACAACGTGGAGCATTAGTCATGTTGATACCATCCAGAAGAAAATTCCTGAACATCTGCTGCCGTTCCTTGGCCTCCGCTGGCGCCGCGGGACTGGTGTCGCGATTCGGCATGGTGAATGCGCTAGCGCAGGCATCTTGCCCAGCCGACTACCGGGCCCTTGTCTGCGTGTTCTTCTTGGGAGGCAACGACAGCAACAACATGGTTATTCCGATTTCCACGCCTGCTGGAAACCCGAACAACTCATACACGGTCTACTCGAATGTACGGCAAGGGCTGGCGCTGCCGCAGAATGCTTTGCACGCGATTGCCGCCGCCAACGGCGATCAGTACGCGCTGCACCCCAGCATGCCCGAACTGGCCAGCCTTTACACCTCCAAAAACCTGGCGATTCTAGCTAACGTGGGAACGCTGGTGACTCCGATTACGAAAGCGCAATTTCAAGCCCCCGGCGCGACCGTGCCGTCAAATCTGTTCTCGCATGCTGATCAACAACAGGAATGGCAAAGTTCGATCGGGCAAGGACCGTCGGGTACTGGCTGGGGCGGACGAATTGCCGATTTGATGCAGAGTTGCAACAGCTCGAATTTCCCCATGATCGTATCGGTAGGCGGAAACTCGCTGTTTTCGACCGGAGCGCAGACCAATCCGGCCACCGTGCTGCCCGGCCAATCGCTCGGATTGCAGGGTTTTGACAACTCGGCGGCATCTCAAGCCCGGCTTACCGCGTTTCAAAACCTTCTGACCTTCGACAACGGCGTCGCCATCGTCCAGGCGGACAATGCCATCACCGCGAATGGCGTGAACCAGGGTATTCTCCTGAATCAAGCGCTCACGGGCGCCTCCGCGCTCAAGACCACCTTCCCCAACACAACCTTAGGGCAGCAACTCCAGCAGGTTGCCAGGATCATCCAGGTCCGCAGCAGCCTTGGTGTCCGGCGGCAGATCTTTTTCACGTCTCTTGGGGGATTCGACACACACCAGCATCAGCTTAATGATCAAACCAACAATCTGCTCCAGGTCAGCCAGGCCATGAAAGCGCTTTACGACGCTACGGTGGAGATGGGCGTGGATCAGCAGGTGATGACGTTTACCGAATCGGATTTCAGCCGTACACTGCAGCCCAACGGCAGCGCGAGCGTGGGCACGGACCACGCCTGGGGCAGTCACCAGATGATCATGGGCGGCGGCGTCAAGGGAGGCGATCTCTACGGACAGTTCCCGACGCTCGCGCTTACCGGCCCAGACGACGCCAATAACCGCGGAGTATGGGTTCCCACCACTTCGCTCGATCAGTATGGCGCCGCGCTGGCTACCTGGTTCGGCGTGACCCCGAGTCAGCTCAGTCAGGTGTTCCCGAATCTGCCAAATTTCAAGGCGCCTCCGCCGGCGTTCGTGTAGGGCGACGCCGCGCACCCGGCGGAATGCTACCGTTTGGTGATGATACTCAAGATCCGCCAGGTTGGCGAACAAGTATTACGGCAGAAAGCTCGCTCGCTTTCACCGGAGGAAGTCCTGGATCGATCCACGCAGGAGCTTATCGAATCCATGCGCGAGACCATGCACGATGCTCCCGGCGTGGGTTTGGCGGCGCCTCAGATCGGATATTCCCTGCAGCTGGTGGTGATCGAAGATCAGGCGGAATTCATTCAGAAACTCCCAGCGGAGCAAGTGGCCGAGCGTGACCGCCGGGCAGTGCCGTTCCATGTTCTCATCAATCCAAAACTGACACTTCTGAGCGTCGAATCCGCTGAGTTTTTCGAGGGCTGCCTCAGCCTCGCAGGGTTCACTGCAGTGGTGCCTCGCGCCAAGCAAGTTCGAGTGGAATGTATGAATGAAAAGGCTGAATCCGTGATCATCGAGGCGACAGGTTGGTACGCCCGAATTCTGCAACATGAAATCGATCACTTGGGCGGCGTACTGTATGTGGACCGGATGAATTCACACACGTTTTTACAACTACGTGCGGCACTGGAAGGACCGATCAGTTGCCGAAGTGACCGGGTACGATGAATGAGTGGAAGATTACGAGGTCTACCCGGTTATCGGTAGTGAGGGATTCGAACGTTTAGTGGCGGCGTTCTACCGGCAGGTTCCCGACGATGACGTTCTCGGCCCGATGTATCCCGCAGGCGATCTTACGGGTGCGGAACAGCGGTTGCGCGATTTCCTGATTTATCGATTTGGAGGACCGCTATCGTACATCGAGCAGCGCGGGCATCCGCGGCTCCGCATACGGCATGCCCCGTTCCCGATCGGGCAGCGCGCCCGCGACCGCTGGGTTCAACTGATGAATCGCGCGCTGGACGAAGCCGCGCTTCCTGACCAAGTGCAAGAGCTCTTGCGAGCATTCTTCGCGGCGATGGCGACGTTCTTGATGAATCGGTCCGACTCGAATCAGCTTGTTTAGACTGGTTTACTCCGTGAGACATGAGTGATCAGGCTCACTAGGAACAACACCAGGAAAATGAAGAACAATATCTTCGCGATGCCAGCTGCGGCAAAAGCGACAAATCCAAATCCGAGTGCGCCAGCGACCAGCGCGACGAGCAAGAAAACCAACGCGTAATAGAGCATAATGACCCTTTCTGGGGGATCTGCTCCCACCACTTGTTTGTGGAGCAAGTTCGGGGCCGCATCTCAAATCTCGTGTTTTCAGCGGCGGGAGATTCTGAATTTGGCTCGCTACGCAAAAACCTACAGTTAGGGTGCCGGCTCGATGCGCAGAACCGCGCCGTCTTTTTCGTCGGTCAGGACGTACAAGAGTCCATCCGGACCTTGGCGAACGTCGCGGATGCGTTGGCGCAGCTCCGAGAGCAAAGACTCGCGGCGCAGTTCCTGCATCTTCTCGTTGAACAGTATCCGTTCCAGGTGACCGGTACCTGGAATCTCGCCGGTACGGAGCGAGCCGACAAAGACGTCGCCCTTCCATTTGGGGAGTTTGTCTCCGGTATAAAACGCCATGCCTGAGACCGCGATCGCGGGTATCCACAGCACCACGGGCGCCTCGAATCCAGCATGGCCGGGCACTTCATTGTGCCAGGGACCGGGATAATCGCGGCCATAGCTCACGATCGGCCAGCCATAGTTGCGACCCGGCTTCAAAATGTTGATTTCGTCGCCGCCGTTCGGACCATTCTCGTTCTGCCACATGTCACCCGTGCCGGGATGCATGGCCAGACCCAGAGTGCCGCGGTGGCCGAGCGTATATACCTCGGGCCTCTTGCCGGGCTGTCCGACAAACGGATTGTCTTTCGGAACAGTGCCATCGTCGTTCAGCCGGAGCACTTTGCCGCCCAGCGTGTTGGGATCCTGGGGATCGTTGCCGGTCAGGCTCATAAAGAGCTTGCCATCGCGGCCGAATGCAAGGCGCGAGGCGCCGCCGATATCCGTTACGAAGATGTCCTTCATCCCGGCGATCGCGTTGCCATCCCATTTCCCGCGGGCTAGCGCCACAACCCTGCGTTTCTCATCGAGGGGCTTGGTGTAGGTGAGATAGACGAATCCGTTTTGAGCAAACTGAGGATGGAGAGCGATGTCCATGTACCCGTGGATCGCGCCAGGCAGTCCGGATTCGACCGCCCAATACGACGCTGGGGTTCCAGCGATGGGTTTTGGGTCGAGCACTCCGTTGCGAATGATTCGGAGCTGACCCGTACGCGTGGTCACCAACATGCTGCCATCGGGAAGGAACGCCGCGCTAAAGGGAGACTCCAAACCCCGGGCGACCGCGACCACGCGGATTCTCTGACCTTCGCCGGTGTCGAACTCCATGGGAAGTTTCGGTAGCGGACGGTGGGCGAGGCCTTCTGGAGCAACCGGGATGCCGTTCGCGAAGGGAACCTTCTGCTGCGCGGAGACGATGGTGGCGATAAACAGGACTGCGAGCGGGGTCTTCATGTCTATTGAAACCTCTTTGATGAGTTTATACGGAATCAGGCGCCGAATCTCTCGGCGGCACGGAGTTTCGCCTTTTGGGCTTCTTCTTCGCGATTCTTGGGCGGCGCGTTGGTTTCGAGCGAAATGAGCAGCCGGGTCGAAATGCCGGCGATTTGGTCGACCGCGGCTTGGAAAGCTTCCTCGTTGGCCTTGGACGGCTTATGGAAGCCACTGATCTTTCGCACGAACTGAAGGGAAGCCGCTCGAACCTCTTCGTCGGTGACGGGAGGATCGAAATTGAATAGTGTCCTAATATTCCTGCACATGATTACTGAAATAACTGCGGCGCGAACTCGTTCAAGTAGTTCCGCCAATTGATCCAGGTGTGACCGCCGAGGCTCTCTTTGAATACCGCGTTGAACCCATGTTTCTTGAGTAGGTCCACGGTGTTCTTCGAGGTCGTGATCAGCCGATCGTCAGAGCCCGTGCTGAACCAGACGAGCTTCAGACCCTTCTTGGCGGCTGCGTTATCCAATTCGGATTGATGCAGTTGTTCCCAACTCGTTCCTGGAGTTTCTGCCTGACGGCCCAACAGGCCGGCTATCAGTCCAGAGCTATATACGCCGATATACGCGAACTTATCCAGGTGCGGAATCGCGATGTTCAGAGTCTGAGACCCGCCCATCGAAAGTCCCGCGATCGCGCGATGTTGCCGGTCCGCGATCACGCGATAGTGAGCTTCGGCGTAGGGCAGGATGTCGGTCTCGAAATCCTGGCTGAACTCATCCTGTGCCGCGGGCGAACCTGCGATGCCTCCGGTGGTTTGACTGGTATGGCCGGCGGGCATGATGATGACCATTGGCTTCGCCTTCTTGGCCGCGATCAGATTGTCCAGGATGAATCCGGCACGTCCAACGGACGTCCACGAATCGTCCGAGTCGCCGGCGCCGTGAAGCAGATAAAGAATCGGATACTTGCCTTGGCCAAGTTCGTAGCCGGGCGGCGTATACACGTGCATCCGGCGCCACTTTTTCAGCGCGCTGGAATAGTACGGAATGCTGGCCACGGAGCCATGCGGCACATTCTGAAGATCCATGAAATCCGAGCCTGGAACATAGAACAAGCTCCACGTATTGTTGTTGGATTCGCTGGTGGAGGGGTTCCGTGGATCGATGACCGAGACGCGATCGACATTGAAGTTGTAGCGATAGGCACCCGGATTAATCGGGCCCAGCGTGAGTTCCCAGACGCCGTTTTCTCCTTTGATCATCGCCGCCCCCTGAAGATTGCCGGGGATATCGGTTCCGGTGAACCTGACACTCTGCGCCTGCGGAGCGTAGATGCGGAAGACAACGCGCCGATCCGCGAGTATTTCGGGCGATATGACCACGGGCCCCTGGGCACCCCGGCCACCCCCACCCCGTCCACTTGGGACTGGAGGCGCAGGAGCCACCAGGGCAGCGCCTTGCTGAGCTGAGGCGATCGGCCCGAACAAGCAAGCCGCGAGGACCAACGCTCCGATTACAGATTTCGCGTGTTTCATAGGGTGCTCCTCAAGACTATTTGCCGACGGAGTGCGCGGAGTCTCGCTCGTTATCGCAGACGTCCTCGATCATGTCGGTGTCGGCGAGAAAATCAAACTGCATCGGAAACGACCAGGGTTTAGTGTACGCCCCGGGATCGTCAATGGTGATCTCGATATCGATGTGGCCAAAGTCGCGGCGGCGGAAGCGCTCGATCGTGTGCAGAGCTTCCGTATGAGGACGGCCGCTGTCATCGAGCCAGCTTTTGTCGTTGAAGCCGCGAGTATCCACGATGAACCAATCGCCGTCCCACTTGCCGATCGAGTAGCCCAGCCAGGCGGGCGCCACCACCGGAGCAGGACCGCGGCCATCGGTGAAAATCTGGCGGAATCGGGCGAATTCCTCGTAGAGAATCAGGGTCAATCCAGGGTTCTGGACAATTTTCATCGGCACCCCGATGAGCATCTGGTCGGGAATGCTGTGGGGCAGGCAACGCGAGGAAGGCCGGTCGGCCATGAAGTTCGCCTGACGTTCCTTATGAAGCGCTGCGGCGGCAGGCAGCATAGGCGGAATCGTTTCTCCCGGACGCATGAAATCCGCCAGATTGGGTCCCATGGCCAGGCCCGCGGCGCCGGTACGCTGGGTTGGTCGGTTCGTTCCTCGCGCGCGCTGCCAAAGTCCCGACAGATCCGGCTTGCCGTCGGCAGCTTTCGGAACCGGCGCGGCAAGATTCACTTTCCCGTCAGGCAAGCGCGGAATGTTGGGAGTAGGATAGTCGATCCACTGAGCGGTGGCGGAGACGGTCCAAATCGTGATGGCGAGACAGACCCGGCGAATCATGAGTTAGCTTCTCATTCTATATACCGGCATACCACGAGTACCCGTAAGCGGCGCCCACGGCACCTCTGCCGTCTTCGACATCGTCGAGGCGATCGGTAACATCGATTCTACTCAAGAATTTCAGGCTCTTGTAGCCGAGCTGGCGCTCCACTCGAAGTCGTACTGGAGCACCATGCGCGACTGGAAGCTCGCCGCCGTTCATTCCGTACGCAATCAGCGTCTGGGGATGGAGCGCGTCGAACATGTCGAGACTATCCCACCAGCCGTCGACGGTGTGGAATACAACGTAGCGAGCCTGTGGCAGCATCCCTACTTCCTGGAGCAAGTACCCGAGCGGGACGCCGGTCCATTCGGCGATCGCGGACCAGCCTTGCTCGCAATTGTGCTGCGTCACTTGCGTTCGCGATGGAAAGCTCTTGAGGGTTGCCAGCGACAACTCGGTGGGTTGCGAGACCAGCCCCGCGATGGGGAGTCGCCATTCGGCGAAACCGCCCGCAAGGAGATTCTGATAGCGATCGCTCTTGGGATTGGTCTCATTGATGGCCGGAAAGTTCTTCGTGATCCTGTCGCGAGCGAATTCGCGAACCAGCGGCTGGTTGCGGAGCAGCAGACGATGCGAGGCAAACGTCAGCGTATTACTCGCATCGAACAGACTTCCGTAGGTGGGAGGCAGTGCGTCCTTGCACGCGGTGAGAAGCACGGCGCCCGCCGCGGGAATGCCCGCGATAAGCTTCCTGCGTGAAATCATCGCTGCCTCACGGGCATGCCCATCATGCTGGTGACGATTCCCGCGCGGATCGTCATGGTAACGTGGACCACCAAGAAGAGCACAAGCAGATCCGCGGCGAGGAAGTGGATAGTTCGGGCGGATTGCCTTCCGCCGAACATGGCGAACAACATCGGATACGCGGCGGTGACAGCCGGCGACAGGGTGAGGCCGGTCAACATCGTAACTGGGAGCAAGCCGAATATTACGCTTACATACGCGAGGCGCTGAAGCGAGTTGTACTCGGCGAAGCGAAAGTGGCGCGAGAGCAGACCCCACGCGACGTAAATCAATCCGTTGAGCACGGTGATCCACGCAGCCAGGAAATGCAGGTCGCGTCCCCAACCGGTTTGGTCGAGATTCACTCGAAGGGGGAGTTCAAACGCGGCCGTTGTATCGAAGTAGCCGGTTTCGCCCCAGTAGAAGCGGGGATGCGCGATAAGAATCGCGACGCCGCTGACAGCCAGCGCTAGGAAGCTCAGGAAGTTGATCCAGTGAGTGATGCGGATCAACAAGGCGTGCCGCATGTTTACTTAAGGTCGTTCCGGATGACCTTCCCGCCCTTCATCACGAATTTGACACGTTGCAACTCCGTGATGTCGGCGAGCGGATCGCCCGAAACGGCCACCAGATCCGCATACTTGCCCTTGTCGATGGAGCCGATCTGGTCCTGCCATCCCAATGCTTCGGCATTAATCATCGTTCCGCCTTGAAGCGCCCGTACCGGCGTCAAGCCGCCGTGCTTGACGAGCATCTCGAAGTCGAGAGCTTGTGTTCCATGCACGTAGGTCGAACCGTCGGCTCCACTACCCACCATGATTTTCATGCCCTTGGTGGCGGCGGCCATCGCGACAGCATGCTCGAAGATGGGGATCATCCGATACTTGCCGCCCGTGTTCTTGGCATCGTTATCGTCCATATAGGGCTCGATGTAGCGCTGCAGCGTGGGATCGTAATACAGACCTTTGGCGACCATCATGTTGGCCTGCTCCTGATCCAATCCATAGGCGTGCTCGATGGTGTCGCAGCCGGCGATGATGGCGTTCTTCTGCCCCTCGCCTCCGAGGACGTGGCAGGCAGTCTTCTTGCCCAGGCGATGAGTCTCGTCAATCAAAGCCTGCAAGACAGGCATGGGATAGGTGACTACATACTGCGGGTGTCCGCTGTTATCAAACGAGTACGCGCCGGTTGGGAACAGCTTTATCCAATCAGCGCCGTGTGCGATCTGTTCCCGGACGGCCGCGCGCCCTTCGTCAGCCGAGCGAATGACCGTGCTGGCGAGCGGGTTGTCCGGAGCTGACGGGTTCGGCGGAGCGGCTCCCCACACGATGCCGAGCGTCGAGACCTGATAGCGGGGACCATCGATGCGGCCTTGATTTATGGCGTCGCGGATCGCGATATCGCCGTATCCGTTGCCGTGTGAGCTCATATCGCGCGCCGCGGTGAAACCCGCGCGCAAATCGGCCTGCACGTTCTGCACGGCGATCAGCATGGAGGCTTCCGTGGTCCCCTTTGCTCCACGCGTGTTGAACATGTGAGTATGCGCGTCGATCAGGCCGGGTAGCACAGTCGCCTGGCTCAGATCGATCACCTGGGCTCCCACCGGAATCTTGACTTGACCCTCCGGTCCGACCTCAGATATACGATCGCCCGCAAGAACCACGACTTGTTTCGTCAACATCTGGCCGGTCTTGCTGTTAAACATGCGGCCGGCGCGGACCGCGATCACGCGAGCGGGCGGAGGGCATTGAAGTACGCCACCGTCAGAGCCGACGCACGGAACAGGTCCTGCTCCTCGCCACGGCGCCGGAGGTGGTTGAACACCCTGGGCGAACAGCGTGGCCGAAAGCAGTATCCCGAATGCCGCCAGGAGAGATATCCGGTGCATCCTTACGCTCGGAACATCTTGAACGTTTCGAAATCGCCGTTCAGCAATTGGTGTGTGTCGTGGAGTCCCAGCCATCCGTCGATCATGGTTGCGTAGACTCTGCGGAAGTCGGTGGTGTGGATCAGGTTGCCGCCCGGGTCGAGCTTGGTCAGGCTGGGGATGTCACCATATTGACCACCTTTGACCTGTTTCCCGGCGACGAACATCAGGTTGGCTGCGCCGTGGTCCGTGCCGAGATTGACGTTTTCGGGAACCCTGCGGCCGAATTCCGAGAAGATCATGACGACTACGTCATCGGCGCGTCCGATCCGTTCCAGATCCGTCAGAAACGCGGAAACGGCATCCGAAGCGTAGGTGAGTAGGCGCTTGTGCGTATCGTTCTGGTAGACGTGGGTATCGAAAGCGTTGTTGCGATAGGACGTGTAATAGAGGCGCGTGGGCATGCCTGCCGCGATCAGAGCCGCCACCTTGGGTAGATCGAGACCGGTGATTCCGTAGTCCACGGGTGAATGATATTTCGCCCAGGCTTCGCGAACCAGCACCGAAGCATCCTTGGCGCTTTGGGCCGTTTCCAGGAGGAATCTCCGTGATGGGTTATCGACCTGTTTGGCCGAAGGAGCAGCATCCAGGATCTCTTTCTCCTCGTAGAATTTCTCTTGCGTGAACTTATTGGGATCGTCGAAAACGACAGGGACGTGGCGTCGGCTGCGAACCGCTAGCGATTGCCGCGCGGCGATGTTCACCAGGAAGTTCGGAGGCGCATCCGGAGCCATGGAATCCGCCAGACGGCCGACCCATCCATACTCCTCGCCGCTATTGGGAGCCGCGGTGTGCCAGTATGCCATGGAGGTGAAATGCGAGAACGAAGGATTCTCGTATCCGCAGCCGTGGACAACGGCCAGCTTGCCGTCCTTATATAAATGTTCGAACCCGGCCATGCCGCCGCTGAAACCGAAATGGTCGTCAATGGGTCGAAGTTCCTTCTTAGGGACGCCAATATGCGGGCGATGCTTATAGTAGGCGTCGTCGCCGTAGGGAACCAGCGTATTGAGCCCATCATTGCCGCCGGAAAGCTCGAGCACCACCAGTATTTTTCCGTCGTGCTTGCCTTGAGAAGCCAGCGCCGCATTCGCCTGTGCGAACAGGGGCAGGGGAAGTGCGCCCGAAGTGACGCCGACGCCATACATGCCGGCTCGCAAGAGATCCCGCCGCGTCAATTTTGAAAATGAAAAACGTGTCGACATAGGGATGAGCTCCTTAATCCAACTGGTATTCGGGCTGACTCATAATCAGGTGAAGGACCAGGCGTAGTGAGTCCTCCATATACGTCTGGGCGACAGCGATGTCGGTGGTTCCCAGGTCATGGTTGAGAAACGTGATCAGTTTCTGGCGTGCCTCATCCCCGGGCGGCACGCTCATGAAACGATGAATCAGGTAATCGACCACTTGCGTGCTGTTCGTGAGGTGCTGATCGAGCACCATCTTGGACAGATTGATCTGCGCCGTATCGCGCGGTATTGGCTTGACTCGCTGGATGGCCATCTGTGAACCGCGGAAACTGCCATACCGGGTATTGAAATCCTCATCGCGGTCGGCATTCTTGTTCGATTCGGCACGGTCGCCGCTCTTGGTGTCATCCTTCGTTGCGGTGGTGATGTCCATACCTTCCCGGATGCGTTCGGCGACGCGCCGGACCTCGCCACCACCGGTATATCGGTCCGGCGGCAGAAAACTGATATCGGGGAAAAGAATGTCGCGCGCCAGATTGCCGCGTTCGAGCAGCAGGCCCGGCGTAATCCAGCTCTGGCCACCAGCCCACCCGGCCACGGTCGGTGGCGAGAATAATTGCTGCCCCAGCGCTGAGGTTGCCAAGTTGAAGTCCGGGACACCGGGAATATTTGTCTGGCCAAGTTTCTTGTAGGTCTCTACCGCCAGTTGTACAGGGCTCTTGATCTGCGTGCCGACCGATGCGGGACTGTAGAAATCGTGCGACAGGAAAATGGTTTCGAGCAGCGGTGTGATCTCGTAGTGGTTCTGGCGCAGAATCGCGCCCAGTTTCTTTTGCAGATCGGGCGAGAGATCTTCCCGGACGAAGTAACGGTAGATCTTGCCGGCGATGTAATCGGCGGTCGCCGGCTGCTGCATGATGATGTCGATCACGTCGACGCCGTCCAGGCGGCCGGTATGACCCAGAAACGTTTTTTCGCCGTCATCGTGCTGATCCTTGTTCACCACGAACTTCAAATCGACGAAGTTCCATCCGGTGAACGCGCGGGCGGCCTCGCGAATGTCCATTTCGGTGTAGTGGCCCACGCCCATGGTGAAGATTTCCATGATCTCGCGGGCGAAATTCTCATTGGACGCGCCCTTGACATTCACGCCCGCATCCAGGAACGAAAGCATCGCGGGGTCCTGCGCCACGGCGACCGTCAGATCACGGAAATTGCCGGTACCTTGTTTCTGGAAAAGCTCCAGTTGTCCCAGGAGCTTGCGATAGTCCCGAACCTTGGCTTCGTTGGATGTGAAATGGCCATGCCAGAAGAGGGCCATCTTTTCCTGAAGCGGCCGGGGGCTGGTCAGCATCCGATTCGCCCACCAATAGGACACACGATTGGTCTCGAGAACGCTGGCGCGGAGCCAGTAGAAGAATTCATCGACTACCGGCTGGAGGCGGCGGTTGCCCGTCGGCTTCACCTTGATTCCAAGCGCCTCGCCTTTCTCCTTGGCGAGGTCCGTGACGGCGGGCCGGGTGGGAGGAAATGGTTCCAGTCCTGGATCGTGGATACCGGAGTGCTCAAACGGAGGCAACTGGCTGATATCGGTTCCCTCAAATCGGACCAGGCGGGCGATGGCTTGCGCCGGCGTAAGTTTCGCCAGAGCTTGGATATCCTCGGGGGTGCCGCCGAATCCAGCGCGCTCCAGCAGGTGCGCGGCGAAATCGTAGTTCCAATCCGACGGACCGATCGGCGCGAGATCGTTTTGCCACTTCGCCGGTCCGGCGGTTTGGGCCATTGCGGTTACGGCCCACAAAACACCAACAAAAGCTGCTCTTCGGAGCATACGGACTCCTTGGGATCTTCTTAAAGATGTTCCCACGAATGGCAACCGGACGCCACGGGGCTAATTCTTGGCCGGGATCTTGACGATTCGATCTCCCTGGAACGCCCCGATATAGATCGAGTTGCCGACCTGGAGCGCCTCAGAGACGCCTCCGATCAACGCGCCTTTGCCTTCGGAGTCGAAGACGGTCTTCGCCCCCATTTTGCCAGGATCGATTTCGGCGATGCCGAATGCCTGGTTGCAGGGAGTGCTGCTCGCAGGCGGACAATTGCCCCGCGCACCCTTCACGCCGGCCGCGAGCATGGTCTTCTTGCTCGTCCAGGAGATGTTGTCGGGCATGAAGTCCAGCTTGACCATGGCGGTTTCCTTGCCTTCCTTCAGGTCGTATTTGTGGACTTCCTTGGCAGTCCACGCGTTGAAATACATGTATCGCCCATCAGAGCTCACAAGCACGCCGTTGGGATATCCGGCGCGGGTGCCGGGGAGTTCCATTTCGCCCTTTCCCGGAATCCAGCGGGAAACATAACCGCTCGGCTGGCCGCTAAAGAGGTCAAATGTTGGCGCGCCTTTTCCTTGACCGCCTGGAGCGGCAGGAGGTTGAAGCGCAGTGGGATGCGTCGCGATGAATCCGCCATCGGGCTCCGCCGCGACGTCGTTAAAAGCCTCTTTCGAGACGACACACCCGTGCCAAATCAGATCCGAGGTGGCTCC
>Ga0070735_10001405_pt1 | contig 23326 bp, 24 predicted proteins | sample Coa_R1_FD_66443 | JGI IMG/M metagenome (GOLD analysis project Ga0070735, IMG submission 66443) | Surface soil microbial communities from Centralia Pennsylvania, which are recovering from an underground coalmine fire - Coalmine... | ecosystem: Environmental > Terrestrial > Soil > Unclassified ...
GGGGGGGGGGGGGGGGGGGGGGGGGGGGGGGGGGGGGGAGGGGGGGGGGGGGGGGGGGGGGGGGGGGGGGGGGGGGGGGGGGGGGGGGGGGGGGGGGGGGGGGGGGGGGGGGGGGGGGGGAGAGGGGGGGGGGGGGGGGGGGGGGGGGGGGGGGGGGGGGGGGGGAGGGGGGGGGGGGGGGGGGGGGGGGGGGCGGGACGGGAGGGGCGGAACGGCCGGGAGGGCGGGGTGGGGACGCGGGACAGGAGGAGCGGGACGGCCGGGAGGGCGGGAGGGGGCGGGTACACTGGGCCGGGTTTCGGACCGGGAGTGTGCCCGGGGTCGCCGTTTGCCAGCCATTCACCAGCAAACTCTCAGCGGGTCCGGGTAGCGTGAGCGAACGGAACCCGGTAGAAAGCCGGATGGCGATTCAAGCCGTCTGCGGCAGCCAAGACAGCACGCCCCCCGGCTGCCCGCGTATCGGGCCCGCGCCCGGCGCGCGCACGACAACATGACATGAACTCACATGCTGAACGGAGCACGCATGCCTGATCGTTCCCGCGTCTTGGTGACCGGCGGCGCCGGCTTCATCGGCCGCAGAGTGGTCCGCGCTCTGCTGGCCGGGGGGCACGAGGTGACCGTGGCCGACCTGCGGGCGTTCCCGGACCCGGCGCTGCGTCCGGCGATCCGCGAGGTGATCGGGGACCTGTGCGATCCCGGCGGCCCCGAGGCGGCCATCCGGCCGGACACCGACGTGATCATCCACCTGGCCGCCTTCACCTACGTGCTGGCCTCGGTGAAGGATCCGGTCGGCACGTACCGCATCAACGTGGACGTCACGGCCCGGCTGCTCGAGCTGGCCCGGCAGCACGAGGTGGGGACCTTCCTGTTCGCGTCCACCAACGCGGTCACCGGGAATGTCGGCAGCGCGGTGATCACCGAACAGACCGTGCTGCGCCCGCTCACCGCGTACGGCGCGACCAAGGCGGCGGCGGAGATGCTGCTCAGCAGCTACACCAGTTCCTACGGCCTCACCGGCGCGGCGCTGCGGTTCGCCAACGTCTACGGCCCGGGGATGGATCAGAAGGACAGCTTCGTCGCCAGGCTGATGCGCGCGGCGTGCGACGGCACCGGCGTCCAGGTCCGCGGGGACGGCACGATGCGCCGCGACGTGGTGCACGTGGACGACATCGTCCAGGGCATCATGCTGGCCTGGCAGGCTCGGCACACCGGCCCGCTGATCCTCGGCTCGGGCCGGACGGCCACGGTGAACGAGATGGTAGCCGCGGCCCGCCGGGCCACCGGCGCCCCGATCCCCGTGGAGAACGTGCCCGTCCCGCCGGGCGAGATGCCCGCCGTCGTGGTCGACATCTCGGCGGCGAAGGCGCTCGGCTACCAGCCCGTGTATGACCTCGAATCCGGCATGGCCACGGTCTGGCCGGACTTCGTCCCGAAGACCCGGACGGAGGTGGTACCGGCATGACGACCTACCCCAACCCGCGTGACCAGGCCGTCGACGACGCGGCGGTGGCCGCGTTCGCGCAGTCCTACGGCGAGCGCGCCACCAGCTTGGCCCCGGTGGCGATCGTGATCGCGGCCTACAACGAGGCGGGCGCGATCGGCCCGGTGATCGAGGCGCTGCCCGCGGAGGTCTGCGGGCTGGCCACGGCGACCATCGTGGTCGCCGACGGCTGCGCCGACGGCACCGCCAAGGAGGCCATGACGGCCGGCGCGATGGTCGCCGACGTGCCGGTCAACCGGGGCCAGGGGGCCGCGCTGCGGCTCGGCTACCGGCTGGCCAGGGACGGCGGCGCGACCTACATCGTGACCACCGACGCCGACGGCCAGTACAACCCGGCCGAGATCGAGCGGGTGCTGGCGCCGATCGTGGCGGGCGAGGCGGACTTCGTGACCGGGTCCCGCCAGCTGGGCAGCCAGGAGACCAACGATCTCATCCGCCGCGCCGGGAGCCGGTTCTTCGCCTTCAGCCTCAGCATGCTCACCGGGCAGAAGATCAGCGACACGACGTTCGGGCTGCGGGCCATGCGGGCCGAGGTAACCGGCGCCGTCCGGCTGGAGCAGCCGCAGTACCAGGCGTCCGAGCTGCTGATCGGGGTCATCACCCACGGCTACAAGGTGGCCGAGGTGCCCGCCACCATTCACCGGCGGAAGATCGGGGAGAGCAAGAAGGGCCAGAACCCGCTCTACGGGCTGCACCTGCCGGGCGTGAACAACCTGTTCTACGGGATGCGCTTCGCCCGGGTCATCTACGGCACGTGGTGGCGCGAGCGTCGGCGCTCGCGGCGGGGGCGGGACGGCGGGTCCTCGTCGTCCCGGAGCGCCCGCATCGGGCCGGTAGATTCCGCGGCGACGACGAAGGGCTCGGGCCCGGCGTCGGCGGAGGCGACCGCTTCTTCGGCGGCGGCGGGCGGCTCCGGCGACCGCGCGAAGAGGACGTAGTGGAAGAACACGAACCGGATCGCGAACGTGAACAGGTTGGCCCCGCCGTACACCGCGGCGAGGTACAGCGCACGCTCGGTACCGTGCAGGTGCCACCAGGTCGCCGGGTGGTAGCCGAGGTACTTGTCGGCCAGTTCGAGCACCACGATGACGATCGCCGAGACCACGCAGAACGGCACGGTCTCCTTCAGCAGGTTGGGGCGGCCCTTCCGCTCCCACGCCCACCGGCTGAGCAGATAGCTGACCACCACGCCGGAGAACCAGCCGATCAGGGTGGCCTCGGTGGCGGACAGCCCCAGCGGCACGGCGCAGATCACGTAGACGATCTCGCTGGTCGCGAACGCCGAGATGGCCGCGACCGCGAAGCGCCCGAACCGGATGCCGAGCGTGCTGCGGGCCTTACGGGTAATCGTCTCGCCGAGCCGACTGGATGTGATCGCCATGTATGTCCTAGGTTAGCTAGCCGACCTAAACACGAGGAGCAGGTATACAGTACGGAAACCGCAGGCCGGGAAAAGCTACCCTGGCCGGGCTGCCTTACTCGGGCCGCCCGATGCAACCCTCAGAGGAGCGTGTTCAGCATCCGCACTCGTAGCACGTTACCGCCCATGCGCGGCCTGGCGCACAACGGCACGGGAAACTCACAGCAATCTGACCGAAGGAACACAGGAGCCGGAGCATGAAAATCTTGGTGTTGGGCGGGGACGGGTATCTCGGCTGGCCCACTGCACTGCACCTGTCGGAGGCAGGCCACGAGGTGGCCGTCGCCGACAATTTCGTCCGCAGGCACTATGACAACGAGCTCGGCGTCGAGTCGCTGGTACCGATCGAGCCGCTGCAGAACCGCATCGCGGTGTGGCAGGAGCTGACCGGCAGGAAGATCGGGATGTACGTCGGCGACCTGACCGACGCGATCTTCACGTACCACATCATCCGGGACTTCGAACCCGAGGCCGTGGTGCACTTCGCCGAGCAGCGGGCCGCTCCGTACTCCATGATCGACCGGGCGCACGCGGTGTACACCCAGCAGAACAACGTGGTCGGGAACCTGAACCTGCTGTTCGCGATCGCCGAGACCAACCCGGACATCCACCTGGTCAAGCTCGGCACGATGGGCGAGTACGGCACGCCGAACATCGACATCGAAGAGGGCTGGCTGGACCTGGAGCACAACGGCCGGACCGACCGGGTGCTGTTCCCCAAGCGGCCCGGCTCGTTCTACCACCTGTCCAAGGTGCACGACAGCCACAACATCGAGTTCGCGTGCCGGATCTGGGACCTGCGGGCCACCGACCTGAACCAGGGCGTCGTCTACGGCCAGCAGACCGCCGAGACGGCCATCGACGAGCGGCTGGCGACCCGGTTCGACTACGACGCGGTGTTCGGCACGGTGCTGAACCGCTTCGCCATCCAGGCGGTCATCGGGCACCCGCTGACCGTCTACGGCTCCGGCGGCCAGACCCGCGGCATGATCGACATCCGGGACACCGTCCGGTGCATCCAGCTGGCCTGCGAGAACCCGGCCAACCGCGGTGAGTTCCGGGTGTTCAACCAGATCACCGAGTGGATGTCGGTCAAGGACATCGCCGAGACCGTGGCGAACGCCTTCCCCGGCGACGTCGTCATCGAGAACGTGGACAACCCGCGGGTCGAGGCGCCGGAGCACTACTACAACGTCAAGCACACCGCCCTGATCGAGCTCGGCCTGCAGCCGCACCTGCTGTCCGACACGCTGATCGAGTCGCTGTTCGACGTGACCAAGCAGTACGCCCACCGGGTCCGCGTGGAGGCGCTGCGGCCGACCGTGAAGTGGCGGTCCCCCACGGCCAGCTAGGGTTCCGGTCCTTTCAAGGGTGAACCACGGCCCGTTCGGTAAAATGATCTTTAAATTCCGAACGGGCCGTGGTGCTTTTATCGGGACCTGTATTTGTGTGACCTGCGGTAACCATTTCGCTGAGCCGTGCCCGGAGGTCTGCGCGGTGTGCGCGGACGAGCGGCAGTGGGTGCCGCCGGGCGGGCAGCGCTGGACCACGCTGGCCGAGCTGGCCGCGGCCGGGCACCGGTCCGACATCCGGGCGGTCGAGCCGGGGCTGACCGGGATCGGCGCGGCTCCGCCGGTGGCGATCGGGCAGCGGTCGCTGCTCGTGTCCACTGATGCGGGAAACCTGCTGTGGGACCCGTCGGGGTTCATCGACGACGCGGCGGTGGACGCGGTGCGCGCGGCGGGCGGCCTGCGGTTCGTGACCGCCAGCCATCCGCACTTCTACGGCTGCATCGCCTCGTGGGCGCGGGGGTTCGGGGCCGAGATCGTGGTCCCGGCGGACGACGCGGCCTGGCTGCGGGCCGACGCCGACCTAGCGGTGCGGCTGTGGTCCGGGGTGCTGGAGGTGCTGCCGGGGGTGACGCTGGTGCAGTGCGGCGGGCACTTCCCCGGCAGCGCGGTGCTGCACTGGGCGGCCGGGGCTGACGGGCGCGGGGTGCTGCTGTCCGGGGACACGATCTTCGTGACGCCGGGCGAGGACCGGGTGACGTTCGTCTGGTCGGCGCCGAACCGGCTGCCGCTGTCCGCGGCGGCGGTCCGGAGCGTGGTCGCGGCGGTGCAGCCGTTTTCCTTTGACCGGATTTATGGCGGCTGGTGGGCCCCGGTGCTGAGGTCAGGCGCGCGGGAGATCGTGCGGAGTTCGGCGGTGCGGTACATCGAGCACCTGGAGGGGCTGGCCTAGCCGACATGAAGCATGATCATGGGTCAAAAGTGGCGCTATTTGCCCAAAACGACCCATGATCATGAAAATGGCTCGGTCAGGCGCTCAGGCGGAGGGTCCAGATGTCGGTGGCGGAGTCGCGGCGCAGCTCGTAGACACCCGCGGTCATGCCCTGGCCCGGTGACGCCTCGACCCGCCAGAACTCCAGCTCGGGCTGGCCGGGCTCGGCCTCGGGATCCTGCCACCACTCCCGGTTGATGACCCAGTGCTCGAGGATGGCGTCGACGGTGTACAGCCGCCCGCGCCACACGAACCTGGCGGGCCGGCCGTCGTCGCGGGCCTGGACGTTGACCGGCTCGCCGTACACCCTGCTCATGTAGCTACCGCCCTCCCCGGTACCCCGGATGCTCGCCGGGTCGCCTGAGTCGCTGCCTCGCGGGGGAAGACAGGCAGGGCCAGCGGTGCTGGCCACGATCGGCTCCGGGTCGGCTCCGGTGCCGCTTCTCGAATATATGTTCACTCGAACTAGTATGCAAATAATCTTTGCCATCTGAGCTGCGAATACTCAGAAATGTCAGTGCTGCCCGGCATAGTAGAGGTAGTCCGGCCACCGCGAGGGAGGCAACATGTGCTGGATCTGTGACCACCCGGGCGCCACCGAGCGCGACTACACCGAGCACATGCGGCGGCTGATCACCGTCCACGGCTGGGCCGTGCAAGGGGTGGAGCGAGACGGCATCCACCCGCCCTGGGCCTACACCGTCGGGCTCACCTCGCACCGGCGGCCCGAGCTCGTCATCACCGGGATGGGCCTGACCCGGGCCACCTCGGTGCTCAACGGGGTGGCCGCGGACCTGCTGCACGCGGACGAGCCAGAGCCGGGGACGCAGACGGTGCTGCGCGACGGGCCGCTGGTCGAGATCGTCAGGGTGGCCGTGCCCTGGGCGCACCTGAACCTGGCGGTCGAGCTGTACGGCAACCGGGTCCGCGGCCTGCAGCTTGTGCACGCGGACAGGCGCGGGATCTGGCCTTGGGAGCGCGCGTACCAGGGGGTCCGCGGCGGGCAGCCGATCCTCGGCCCGCGGGCTCAATCGCGCCTCAATCAGGGCTGAGGACCGTGCTGGCAGGCTCAGGCGTGGGTGGGAAGTTGGGGGTGGGCCTCGTGCCGGTCTCGGGGGAGCCGGCGCGAGGCAGCTAAGAGGACTGGGGACGCGGAGGGCTGGCAGCGGGGGGCAGGGGGCCTCGAGGTAGAGGTCAGGGCTGCCAGCCCGGCGCGGGGAAGCCGGCCAGCAGGTCGCGGACCTCGGCGGCGATGCGGTCAAGGACCGCCTCGTCGTCCTTGGTGGCGGCGGTGATGGCCTCGTCCATCCAGGCGGCGAGCGAGGCCATGTGCTCCTCGCGCAGGCCGCGCGTGGTGATGGCCGGGGTGCCGATCCGCAGGCCGGACGGGTCGAACGGCTTGCGCTGGTCGAACGGCACCGTGTTGTAGTTGGTCTCGATCCCGGCCCGGTCCAGCGCCTTGGCGGCCGGCTTGCCGCCGATGCCCTTGGAGGTGAGGTCGATCAGGATCAGGTGGTTGTCGGTGCCGCCGGAGACCAGGTCGTAGCCGCGAGCCAGCAGCGCGCCGGCCAGGGCCTGGGCGTTCTTGACGATCTGGTGGGCGTAGTCGCGGAAGCCGGGCTCGGCCGCCTCGTGCAGCGCGACCGCGATCGCGGCGGTGGTGTGGTTGTGCGGGCCGCCCTGCAGGCCGGGGAACACGGCCCGGTCCACGTCCTTGGCGTGCTCGGCGTCCGACATGATCATGGCGCCGCGCGGGCCGCGGAGCGTCTTGTGCGTGGTGGTGGTGATCACGCCGGCGTGGCCGGCCGGCGACGGGTGCGCGCCGCCGGCGATGAGCCCGGCGATGTGCGCGATGTCGGCCACCAGCAGCGCGCCGGACTCGGCCGCGATCTCGGCGAAGGCCGGGAAGTCGATGGTCCGCGGGATCGCGGTGCCGCCGCAGAAGATGATCTTGGGCCGCTCCTTGAGGGCCAGGTCGCGGACCTCGTCCAGGTCGACCCGGCCCGTGTCGTGCCGCACGTTGTACTGGACGGACCGGAACCACTTGCCGGTCGCGGAGACCGACCAGCCGTGGGTGAGGTGGCCGCCCATGGGCAGCGCCATGCCCATGATCGTGTCGCCCGGCTGGGCGAAGGCCAGGTAGACCGCGAGGTTGGCGGGCGAGCCCGAGTACGGCTGCACGTTGGCGTGGTCCACGCCGAACAGCGCCTTGGCCCGGTCCCTGGCGATCGTCTCGATCGGGTCGATGAACTGCTGGCCCTCGTAGTAGCGCCGGCCGGGGTAGCCCTCGGAGTACTTGTTGGTCAGCACGCTGCCCGATGCCTCGAGCACGGCCACCGAGACGTAGTTCTCCGACGGGATGAGCCGGGCCTTCTCGTACTGCCTGCGAGCCTCATCGGTGATGAGATCGGCGATCTCGGGGTCGGAACTCTCGACGGCCGGGATGGGCGGGATGTGCATGACAGGACCTCCTCGCAGATGAGGCTACACACCGCGGCGTGCGCGGGTCACGGGGGCACGCGCCAAGGTCGTTCGGTACCTTCGTCACGAGCACCACAATGAGACGGAGCGGGCCCATGCCGACGAGCATCATTCTCGACTGCGATCCCGGGATCGACGACGCGCTCGCGATCGCGTTCGCGCACGGGCACCCGGGCATCGACCTGGTCGGCATCACCACGGTGGCGGGCAACGTCGGCCTGGCCAAGACCACGTCGAACGCGCTGGCGGTGTGCGAGTACGTCGGCGCGGCCGGGACCCCGGTGACGGCCGGCTGCGCCGGGCCGCTGCTGCGGCCTGCCTACGACGCGCGGGAGGTGCACGGCGAGTCGGGGCTCGGCGGGGCGGTGCTGCCCGCGCCGGCGGCCAGCCCGGCGCCCGGGCACGCGATCGACTACATCATCGAGACCATCCGGGCCGCTCCGGGACAGATCACCCTGGTCGCGACCGGGCCGCTGACCAACATCGCGCTGGCGGTCAAGCGCGAGCCACGGCTGGCGGACTGGGTGCGGGAGTTCGTGATCATGGGGGGTTCGGCGGGCCGGGGCAACGTCACGCCCGCCGCGGAGTACAACATCTGGGCCGACCCGGAAGCCGCGGCGGCCGTGTTCCGGGCCGGCTGGACCGTGGTCGTGCTCGGCCTGGACGTGACCTTGAAGACCGGAGCCACCCCGGCGGTGCTGCAGCGGATGGGCTCGCTCGGGCCGCTCGGCACCGAGCTGCTGCTGCCCGCCCTGGACCAGTACCGGTCGGTCAGCGAGCCGTCGGGGCCGCCGGTGCACGACGTGTGCGCGGTGGCGTGGGTGGCCGCGCCTTCGCTGTTCGGCCTCGTGCCGGCGCGGGTGCAGGTGGAGACGGCCGGGCAGCTGACCTCGGGGATGACGGTGACCGATTTCGAGGCGCCCGGGCAGGCCGACGAGGGCAACGCCCGGGTCGCGATGTCGATCGACGTGGACGGCTTCTGGGAGCTGACCCTCGGCACCTACCAGCGGGTGGCCGCGGCGATGGGGCGCTAAGGCCCTTTGCCGGCGCGGGCTTTTACCTGGGTAACCTCGCGCCGAGCAGGTCCTGCTCCAGGTCCAGCTCCTCGTAGCGGCGCACGGTCTGCTCGGCCGCCTCGACCAGGTCGGCGTAGTCCCATTGCTGGCTGGAGCCCCACGGGGTGGTCAGCGACACGACGCCTGCCTGGCACCACACGGTCAGGCCCCGCCGGACCGACAGGATCGACAGGTCCCGGGCCGGCTGTTCGTCGCGCACCAGCCCGCTGCCGAACCCCCGCTCGTCCAGCATGGTCTCCAGCTCCCGGGCGGCCTGGCGGGCGCTGAGCCGGCCGCTGGCCCGGGCCGCCGTGACGTCGGCCGAGGACGTGTACGAGCGCAGCCCGGTCACGTCCATCAGCCGCGCGTGGGCCAGCGGAGCGGGCACCGCGAACCAGACCGCCTTGCCGGGCAGCCCCCAGCTGTCCAGCCGGGCCCGGGTGGGATGGTGCCCCCACCGGCCGCCGGACAGCTCGTGCACGATCTGCAGCCCGCGCCCGCCGATGGCCTCGGTGGACGCGCCTGCCGTTGAGGGCCCGGCCATTGACGGCCCGGCCATTGACGGCCCGGCCATTGACGGCCCGGCCATTGACGGCCCGGCCATTGACGGCCCGGCCATTGACGGTGGCGCGCCGTCGCGCCAGCCGCGGCAGCAGTCGAAGACCTTGCAGACCAGCTCGCGCCCGCTGCCGAGGCCGCGCAGGTACAGCCAGAGCTCGGCCTGGGGAACCCGGGACGGCCGCGGCGGCTGCGGGTAGCGGGGGACGCGGGACGGGCGGTGGCGATGGCTGCCGGGCGCCCTCGGCGCTCGAGGGGCCGGGCCGGCGGACTCGATCGACTCGCCCTCCACGTCCGCGACCACGGACGCGAGCCGATTCCCCCCTCCGCCGGCCCCGGCCACCGCCTGCGCGTGCAGCGTGTTGGCCGCGAGTTCGCTGGCCATCAGGACCGCGTCCTCGAAGAGGTCGTCCTCGAGACCGACCTCCGAGACCGCGTCCCGGAACGCCTGCCGCGCCACTGTCGCGCATGTGGCGTCGGCCGGAAGCGGCCACGCGTAGCAGGTGCCCGCGTGCACGCCCCGCCAACTGCTAATACCCTGCTGCCACACACCTGGTGCCACCGGCGTACTCCCGTCAATAGCCCGCCGGCAGGAGGGGGTGCCGTCGGCAGCAACTTGCCTAAAACCACGAGTCTTGGATTCCGACTCTTAAATCTGTGAAACACAGGTTACGACTCGCCGGACCCGCTTCGCAATATTGAAGGCATTATTATTTTCGTCGCACTTTGCAACAGAGGTCCCATACTGGACATAACCCCTTTACCCGGTCATACACCCGCTAATGGCCGCAAGGGCGGCGCGGCCTGGTGACCAAAGACGGGCACGGAGGTGACAGACAGTTGTCACGGTATGGTGCAGAATGCGATGAGCGTTACCGTGTGATACATGCGATATTCATGTTTGATTTGTGACTAGGTATGCATAGTTTGCCGCTTTTTAGCGGAATTGTGCCTCGTCCTCGCCTAGCCGTTAATTGAACCGGCCGTGTACAGTTCTTAGCTGGTGAGGGAAACCCGACGGTTACCCGCCAGGCCCAGAGACAGGCGGCCAAGCGGAAAGCCCCCGGTGGCGGCATCCACCCGGGGGCTTCCGTGTCATCTGCTGGGCTCTACTCCGGGTCGTAGCGCCCCCCCTTGAGGTCGGCCAGGAACTCGGCGAACGAGTCCCGGCCGACGACGTGAGCGCCCCCCTCGGGCCGCTTGCTATCTCGGATGGCGGTCACCCCGGGCAGGTTGGCGGCGATCTCCACGCAGCCTCCGTTGTGCGCGCTGCGGCGGGCCTTCCGCCAGATGGCCTGAGACAGGTCGGTCATTGCCTTACTCCATTCGCTTGGCGAGATGTTCGAGGTAGCCCTTGGTGTCCGCTGGTTCAAGCGCGGCGTCGCGGGCCCGTTCGAACGATTCGATGTAGCCCTGCACGGACTCGGGCGTGCTCACCTCCTCCACCGAGTAATCGGTCTCGACGAAGACGAGGCTCGGCTCGTCGTCGCGGAAACCGAAGATATTGACCATGGAGACGATTCCGGTGGGCGGGCCGTCCTCGAAGCGCTGGATGTGCAGCCGCACGTTGCGGCGGGCGCTCATGGCGACCAGGTGCTCGATCTGCTCCCTGCGGTCCTCGCGCAGGCCCCACCGGTACAGCAGCGAGGCCTCGGTGATCACGGCGCTGACCATGGGCGCGGAGCCGTCCTTGCGGTCCAGGATCTCCTGCCGGCGCAGCCGGGAATCGACCGCCTTGCGCCGGTAGGCCGGCGGCCGCGGACCGGACCGCATCAGCGCCTCGGTGTAGGCGGGGGTCTGCAGCAGGCCGGGCAGGACCAGCGGCATGAACACCCGGATGGTGGTGGCGTCGTTCTCATAACCGGGGAACTCGCCGTCGAAGATCTCCGGGTACTCCCGCCACCAGGGCCGCGCCCGGGCCCGGATGGCCAGGTCCTCGATCTGTTCGGCCTCGGCGCCCTCGATGCCGTAGATCCGGATGAGGTCCCTGATGTCGCTCATCTCGGGGCGCTTCCACTGGTTGGCCTCGAAGCGGCCGACCTTGCCGCGACCCCAGTTCAGGATGTCGCAGGCGTGGTTGGCGGTGTAGCCGGCCCTGACCCGCGCCGCGGTCAGCTGCCGGGCAAGCCGACGCTTGGCGATGGTGGCACCGTAGGTGTCATCGCTCATTTCCGGCTCCCCTTCTCGGCAGGAACCCCCTCTTGACGGGGTACTGCCATGCCCTCACGGTACCCAAATTGCGATTCGCAAATCCAGCTTTTAACTGGACCGCTTGAGCTAGACCCCAGAGTCAGGGTTCGGCGGCGTCGTCGAATTCGCCGTTGCGCGCGCCGTCGAGGAAGCACGCCCACTCGTGCCGGTCGAACACCAGTACCCGCCGCTCCGGGTCGCCGGTCACGCGCATCAGCACCCAGCTGCCGTTGGTGAACGCGACCTCGATCGCGCCGTCACCGCGTCCGGAGCGTCGCCAGACCTGCGCGGCGAGGTCGATGCCGAGCTCGGAGACCGAGGGCTTGGCGGTCACGGCTTCCGGGCGACGCCGCAATACAGCCAGCGCGCGCCGTCGCTGTCGGCGAGGACCGGGTCCTCGGCGCCCCAGACCCCTGTGTAGCAGATGCCGGGCTCGGCGCCGTCATAGGGCGGCACCAGCTCCAGGCCGTCGAAGAACCTGGTGATCCCGGCCAGGGACCGGAAGTACAGGCGCTCGGTGGCCCCGTCGAAGACGGCACGGAAACGTTCGGCCGTGACGGGGGGCTTGTAGTCGTCGGTGAGGTGCGAGAGCGCGAGGTAGCTGCCCGGCGCCACGGCGTCGACGTACCGCCTGACCTGCGCCCAGGGATCTGAGTCATCAGATACGAACATCAGCACCGCGGTCAGCAGCAGCCCGGCGGGCTCGCTGAAGTCGATGAGCTCACGGACCTCGGGATGATCCAGGATGGACGCGGGCTCGCGCAGGTCCGCGCAGATCACGCGCGTCGAGCGGTCCTCCGCGAGAAGCTGGCCGCCCTGCTCGGCCACCATCGGGTCGTTGTCGACGTAGACCACCCGGGCGCCCGGGCTGACCTTCTGCACGACCTCGTGGGTATTGCCGACCGTCGGCAGGCCGGAGCCTATATCGATGAATTGGCGCACTCCGCGCTCGGCGATCCACTTCGCCGCGCGCTGGTGAAAACCGCGGTTCGACCAGGCGCAATCCCTGATCTCCGGCACCGCCGACAAGATCCGCTCGGCGGCTTGAATGTCGGTCTGGAAATGATTGTCGCCACGCAGCATGTAGTCGTAAATGCGCGCGGGAGCAGGCCTGCTATAGTCCCCTCCGGCGGATGCACGAGGGACCCGAGCCGCCACTCTCCAACCCCCTCCGCTGCTGATCAACAGCTCTCAGTCTCGCACAAGTTCTGCGAATCACGAACCGGTGTATGCATTTCTGTGCAGATGTCCGGTTAGCCGGGAGCCCATCTTGACGCCCGACCTCGCAGACGGCCTTGCGGTCGGCCTCGCAGACGGCCTTGCGGTCGGCCTCGCAGAAAACTCGCGGATCACTCCCAGCCTGCTTACAGCTTTAACCGGGCGATCCCCAAGACCCGGAACCCACTCTTACCACTATGAACAACATGTATGGCACGCCGGCCGGGCCTGCTGGCGGTTCCGGCCCGGAGAGCCCTACCGACTCATACGCGCCCATCTCTCCCGCCCCTGTCTCTCCCGAGCCGCTAGCTTCCGAGCCTGGCCGCAAGAAGCGGGTCCTCCGCTGGGGAACCGGCATCACCCTGGCCGGCTTCCTCGCGGGCGGCGGGATCGCCCTGGCCGTCACCGGCGGCTCCAGCCCGGCGGCCGCGGTCGCCCCGGCCTCGGGGGTCGCTCCGGCCTCGGGGTCCGGCCAGGTCCAGGGCACGATACTGAATTCCGAACTCAATACCGCCTCGCTGGCCGTGTCACGGCCGCGGGTCCGGCTGGCCCTGGCGCGGCTGCGTGCCCTGGGCGGGGTGGACGGCCAGTTCACCTTCCACAACAGCACGGGCTACCACACGCTGGCCTTCGAGCGCGGCACGATCCAGTCGGTGAGCGGCAGCAACGTCGTGGTCCGCGCGGCGGACGGCACCACGTGGACCTGGCTGATCGTGAGCGACACGTTGGTCCGGGAGAACGGCGCCAAGTCGACGGCCAGCGCGCTGGCCACCGGACAGACGGTGTTCGCCGGCGGCCCGGTCGTCAGCGGGGCCAAGGATGCCCGGCTGATCGTGATCAGGCCGGGTTCGAGCTCGGGGTCTAGCTCGGGGTCTAGCTCCTCCAGCGCGGTATCTGGGCCGTCGGGTACGTCGGTGAGCTAGGCGGCCGGACATGCCGCGGTGCGCCCCGGGGCGGCGGGCGCGCCGCGGCATGCTGCGCACTTCTATCCTGCTTCTATGCTGGACGATGAAACGTGAGATGCCATGGCAGACGGTGACCGAATTCCCAAGGTGCTCGTCGTAGACGACGAGCCGAACATCCGCGAGCTCGTCGAGGTGGCGCTGAAGTTCCACGGCTGCGCGGTCGCGGTCAGCGCCAGCGGCCGGGACGCGCTGCACCAGGCCGAAGCCTACGAGCCGGACCTGATGATCCTGGACGTCATGCTGCCCGACATGGACGGCTTCGAGGTATGCCGCACGCTGCGCGCCGACGGCAACGACGTCCCGGTCATCTTCCTGACCGCTCGGGACACCACGTCTGACACCATCCGGGGGCTCACGCTCGGCGGCGACGACTACGTGACCAAGCCGTTCTCGGTCGAGGCGCTGGTGGCCAGGGTGCGGGCGGTGCTGCGCCGGACCTCGCGCGCGCCGGGCGGCGACGCCCAGCCGGGCAGCACCGACGCGATGCTGCAGGTCGGCGACCTGGAACTGGACGAGGAGCACTGGGTGGTGCGGCGGGCCGGAACCCAGGTCGAGCTGTCGCCGACGGAGTTCCGGCTGCTGGCCTACCTGATGCGCAACCAGGGCCGGATGCTCACTAGGCAGCAGTTGCTGGAGAACGTGTGGGGCTGGGAGTTCGCCGGCCAGTCGCAGGTGGTGGAGACGTACGTGAGCTACCTGCGGCGCAAGCTCGACCCGCTCGGCCCGCCGCTGATCCACACCCAGCGCGGTGTCGGGTACAGCCTGCGCGTGCCACCGGAAGCCGAACGCGCGATCAGATGAGGTACACCCGGCCACAGGCGACCGGGCGAGGCAGGCTCTCGCTGCGGTCGCGGCTGCTGGCCGGGCTGATCACCATCACCGCCCTGTTCCTCGTCGTCATGGGCATCGTCACCACGGTGGTGCTGGGGAATAACGAGCAGGATCAGTTCAATACCGATCTCGGGCTGACGGTCAACGAAAACCTGTCCGAGATCGCGAACCTGGAGAACGGGTACGCGGCGGCGTACATCAACGTGACCTTGCGATCAACCGGAACCTTGTCCGGGCCGTCGGATACCGCTGGCGACCTGCAGGAGCTGCTCAACGGCCTGATCGCCAGCCGGCAGGCGACGACGTACTTCCTGCAGAATCCGGCCCGGACCCTGTTCACCATCTCCCAGCCCGGCGAGCCCACCCTGACCGCGATCTGGCGGAAGGTCATCGTCGGGCCCGCGAGCAAGAACAGCCTGCTGCCGACCGGGGAGAACATCCTGCTGGTGGCCCGCCCGGACAACGAGGTCGGCAATCAGGTACGCGGACTGATCCTGGCTGAGCTGATCACCGGGGCGATCCTGCTCACGCTGCTTGCGTTGGGCGGCCGCTGGCTGATCAAGCGCGGCCTGGCGCCGCTGGACCGGATGGCGAGCACGGCCGACATCATCACCAGCCGCGGTGACCTGACCGCCCGGATGCCCGACCCCGGCGACCACGCGGAGGCCGGCCGGCTGGCCGCGGCCATCAACACCATGCTGGACCGGATCCAGCAGGCGTTCGGCGCGCGCTGGGCCTCGGAGCAGAAGGTACGGCAGTTCGCGGCGGACGCCTCGCACGAGCTGCGCACGCCGCTGACCACGATCCGCGGGTACGCCGAGCTGTACCGGCAGGGTGCCCTGGGCCCGGACCGGCTGCCGAACGCCATGCGCCGCATCGAGCAGGAGGCGGACCGGATGTCGAGCCTGGTCGCCGAGCTGCTCGAGCTGGCCCGGCTGGACCGCAACTCCTCCCTGGACCTGACCGACACCGACATGGCCGAACTGGTCAGGGATGCGGTCGCCGACGCCAAGGCCGTCGAGCCGACCCGGCCGGTCAGCGCCACCACACCGCCGCGGCTGATCGTGGTCGCGGACGAGCCGCGGATCCGGCAGGTCCTGGCCAACTTGCTCGGCAACGTGCGCGAGCACACGGCGCCGGAAACCCCGGTAGCGGTCCGGCTGGCCCAGGCCGGCCAGGGCGCGCTGCTCGAGGTGAGCGACGCGGGTCGGGGCATGAGCGAGGATGCGGCGGCCCGCGCGTTCGACCGCTTCTACCGCGGCGGGCACAACGGGAACGGCCACGGCAGCGGCCTGGGCCTGTCCATCGTGCAGGCGATCGCCATCGCGCACGGCGGCCACGCCATGCTCAGGTCCGCGCCCGGCGCGGGCACCAGCGTGCAGTTCTGGATCCCGTTCCGCCCGCCGAGCCTGCCCGACGTCGAGGCCGAGGACCCCAGGCATCGGCCTGGTTCGGACGCCTCGTATAACTGACGCGGGCGGGCGCCGGTTTATCCCGTAACTGTCTTTTGTCCTTTTCTCCGCTATCTGGTTATGTCTTTCCGACTCGTCACCATGGGGCGGACAACTACGGTTAGCCCATGCAGGACCGGGAGCTGGTCGCGGCCATCGTCAAGGGTGAGCCGGACGCGCTCGCCGAGGCGTATGACCGTTACGGGGCGCCGCTATACGGCTACTGCCGGTCCATACTGCCCGAGCCGCATCCGCCGGGTGAGGCCGCCGACGCCGTGGCGGACACCTTTACGGTCGCCACCGCCAAGCTCCAGGGGCTCCGCGATCCGGACCAGCTCGGCGCCTGGCTGCGGGCGGTCGCGCGGAACGAGTGCCTGCGCCGGCTCGGCACCGCCGGGGTTGCGGCCGACGGCGCGGCCGACTCCGCGTCGGCCGAGGCCGCCTGGCTGGCCGCATCCGACGGTCCCGGGCTGGCCGTATCCGACGGTCCCGGGCTGGCCGCGGCCGACGGCGCGGCGGCGGAGGTCAGCCCGCCCGGCAGCCTGCGGGAACGGGTGCTGCAGGGCGGAGCGGACAACTCGCCGACCGGACGCGCGCACCGGGCGAGCGTGACGCACCGCGCCGGGGCGTTCGGCCCGACGGGATTTCCGAAGCCGGTCATCCCGCCCGGCCCGCAGTGGTGGCACGGGGTGCGGCGGCGGCCGCGCGCGGCGGCCGCGGTGGCGGCGGTGGCCCTGGCGGTCGTGGCGGGCGGGATCGCCGCGCTGCTGGTCTCGGGCGGGACGCACCGGGCCCACGCCTCGACCGTCGCGCTGGGCGGGAGCACGTTCGCGACGGCCGGCACGCCCTCAGTCGCGGCGTCGAGCCAGCCGGCCGGGCGGCCCTCGCCGAGCCGCGCGCCCACGCCCGCGCCGGGATCGCCGGGCACGCAGACGTCCCCGGCGGACGAGCCCACGCCGGGCCTGGCCACATCGCCGGGCACCCCGCGGTCATCGGCGCCGGCCCGGGGCTCGCCCTCACCGTCGCCGTCCGCGTCGCCGTCGCCGTCGCCGTCGCCGTCCGCGTCGCCGTCGCCGTCGCCGCCCCCTCCGCCGCCGGGCACCCTGCAAGTGACCCCGCGCCGAATCGTGCTGTCCGCGCCGGCGGGTAAGCCAGCCAGCGCGACGTTCCTCATCACGGCGGTGGGCGGCCCGGTCAGCTTCGTGGTCACCAGCCCGAACGCCCATGTCACCGTGTCGCCGCCATCCGGTTCGCTGAACGCGGCCGGCTCCTGGGTGACGGTCAGCGTGACGGTGCGGAGCAAGGTCGCGCTCAATGTGCGCCTGATGGTCAACCCGGGCGCCCTGGTCGTCACGGTGGTGTTCAGCATCAAGCCGTAGCTGGCTTACCCTCTGGCTTATTCGCCGACTTATCCGCCGGATGCCGCCAGGAAGGCGTCGAGCTCGGCCCGGGACGGGGATTCCGCGGGCCCAGCGCGGGTAACGGCCAGCGCGGCGGCCGCGTTGGCCCGGCTCGCGGCGGCGGCCGGCGGCAGCGCGGCGGCCAGGCCGGCCAGGAACACCCCGGCGTGCGCGTCGCCCGCCCCGGTGGTGTCCACCGCTACCACCTCGGGCGCGGGGATGAGGGTGAGCGGGCCCGCGCGCAGGGCCAGGACGCACCCGGCCCGGCCCGCCCGGACGATCACGCCGGTCCGGCCGGTGCGGGCGAGCAGCAGGCGGGCCGCCTCGGCCGGGTCGCTGGCCCCGGTGAGCAGGGCGGCCTCACGCTGGTTGGAGCTCCACCAGTCGCAGCGGTCGAGCACCGGGCCGAGCACCGCCGCCGGGATGTCCGCGATCAGCGGCCCCGGGTCGACGAACAGCAGGGCCTCGGCCGGGAGCGCGGCGGCCCAGGCTCCGAGGATGGGCCCCGATTCCGGTGCGACCAGCCCGTACCCGGACACGTAGACGGCGTCCCCGGCCCCGGCCCCGATCGCGTCCCACGCGCCGGGCTGGCGGAGCGTCTCGGCGCCCAGGCTGGTCACGAACGTGCGCTCGCCGCCGTCCTCGACCAGGGCCACGTCGAAGCCGGTGTCGGCGTCGGGGTCAGGCGCGCGCAGGACCGCGATGTCCTCGGCGGCCAGCGCCGCGCGCACCTTGTCACCCCACGGCCCGGTGCCGTGGCCGCCCGCGTAGACGACCGGAAGGCCCTGCCTGGCGGCGGCGGCCATGATGTTGAACCCGCCGCCCACCTGGACGGACGAGGATCCGGCGAGCATGTCGCCGCCGCGTTCGGGGAGCGCGGGGACCCACATCAGCAGGTCCACGAGCGCCTCGCCGGCGAACACGAGGCGCGTCAGCGACTGGTCCATCTGGCTGGTTTACCACGTGTCCTGGCGCGAACGAGGGGCGCAGGCCGGTTGCCTGCGCCCCTCGGTGTGCTGCCGCTACGGCCCTACCACCAGTGACCGTGCGGGATGATCGTGACGTAGGCGGTGGAGAAGCTCACCCGCTGCCCGCCGAACCACCAGTTGCTGTTCGAGGCGGCCAAGCCGACCACCTTGACCGTGAACGGGTGCCCGCGGTGCCAGCTCCACAGGCTGAAGCCGGACCTGGCGGTGAACACGACGGTCAGCTTCTTGGTCTGCCCCGGGTTCAGCGTGCCGAGGTTCTCGAAGGCCGTGTTGTGGATGATCCGGCAGCCGAAGTTGAAGAAGAAGCCGAAATTGCAGAAATTGGCGCGCAGCTGCGACGGCAGGGCGACCTGCGCGGTCACGTCGGACGCGGGGCTGAACCCGCTGTTGGTGACCCACAGCGTGCAGCTGCCCCGCTGGCCGGTGAACACCCTGGACGTGCAGCTCAGGGACGTGGCGATGTTGGCCCTGGGGTGCTTGATGCTCACCGTGTCGGGGTTGCTGACCGAGCCGTTGAACGCGGACGAGGCCTGGTAGGCCGCGGTCAGCGTGTAAGTCCCGTCCCGCAGGTTGTCGATATTGCAGCTACCGACGCCGGTCGCGGTCGATCCTTGCTCGGCCAGCGTAAGGGAGCAGCCGCCCGATCCGTCGGAGACCGTGACCGTCCCGCCGGGCCAGGCGGTACCGCTGGCGGGGGTCACCGACACCTGGACATTGAGCGTCGTCCCGTGCCAGGTGGCCGTCTGCGTGGTGCCGGTGATCGCGGTCGTGGTGTCCACCGCGGTGCTGGCGAATGCGGTGCCGGGCGTCAGCAGTACTCCCCCGAATACTCCCCCGGTCACAATCAACCCCGCCGCCAGGCCCGCCGTACGGCGGCAGGCGGCTCCGACAATTTTGTGCATAGACAAGCCTTTCCACCCGTCGGCCCGAGTCCGAACTCGGCCGTATATGTCATACATGTCTGGGGAATGCGTTAAGTTGCTCGGTCTTGATAACGCTTCGGACAAACCGCTAGCGCAGGGCGGAAAGGTCGTCGGCCAGGCCGGCCAGGTCCAGGCCGTGAGCGTCGATGACGGCGATGGCGTCAGCCGGGAAGGCCTGCAGGCCGTGGCAGGCGCCCGCCACGGCACCGGCCATGGCGGCGATCGTGTCGCAGTCGCCGCCGAGCGAGGCGGCCATGAGGCAGGCCTGCCACGGGTCATCCGGGACCGCGGCAAGCACCGCGAACGCGGCCGGGACCGACTCCTGGGTGGCCAGGCTGGTCCCCACCAGGGTGTAGATCAGCTCGGCGGCTTCGGCCCGGTCCCGGCCCGAGACCAGGCCGGTGGCCCATCCGATGCGGGCGCCCACGTCGGCGCCCGCGACCCAGTGCCCCCGGCCGGCCGCGATCCCCGCGGCGTCCACCGCGAACGCCGTTGCCTCCCCGATCCCGGCACCGTCCAGGCCCGCGCTCACCGCGGCGGCCACGGCGGCCGCCCCGGCCAGGGCCAGGCCGGTGTTGTGCGTGACGTAGCTCGCCGCCACCACATGGTCGACGAGGGTCGACAATCCGACGGAGGGACGGGTCGCGGGGTGTGAGGAGAGCTCGGGATCCGGGCGGGTTGCGGGGGGTGGGGAGAGCTCGGGATCCGGGCGGGTTGCGGGGACGGCGATTCCGACGGGGGTGATGCGCATGGCGGCGCCGTTGGTGTCGCCCGCGACGCCGATCTCCTCCGGGGAGACGCCGGCCAGGACGGCCGCGACGGCGCGCTTGGTGGATGGGCCGAGCAGGTCGAGCGAGCCGCGCGCGGCCATGTCACGCTCCCAGCTGACCAGCGCCTGGGCCAGTTCTCGGGGATCGATGGTGCCGTGGCCGCTGACCAGGAGCCTGCCGAGCAGGACGGCCTGCTCGGTGTCGTCGGTGACGCTGCCCGCGGGCAGGCCAGCGGCGATCGGGTGCCCGGGCGGCGCGGGCTCGAAGCCGTGCAGTTGCTCGCCCCAGCGCGCGACGATCTCGCGCCGGGACAGCAGCTGCGTCGGCATGCCGAGCGCATCGCCGATGGCCAGCCCGTACAGCGCGCCGCGCGCACGGCTCTTCATGGAAGCGCGCTCAGGCAAACGCCGCTCCGCCAACGACATGGTTGCCACAACCATGTCGTCAGGACGACGTGATTGCCACAACCATGTCGTTCCGGCCTGAGCCCGGCAGGCGACTCGTTTAGCACTAGTCCCTAGAGCACCTGGTGGCCGTACATCTCGCCGAGGGGGTCGGCGAGGAGTTCCAGGCGGGCGCCATCCGGGTCGCGGAAATACAGCGACACGCCGCTTTCCTCCTGGTAGGGAACCGCGGCTCGGTCCAGGTTCGTGCGCAGGTGGGCCCACTTCTCCGGGGTGACCGAGATGGCCATGTGGTGCAGGCCGCCGAGGACTTCCGCGTACGGGCCTAGGTCGAGCCCGGGGAAGTCGAAGAAGGCGACCAGGTTGCCGTTGCCCACGTCGAAGAAGAAGTGGTTGGACCCCTCGTAGTCCCGGTTCTCGATGATCTCGGTCAGCGGGAACTCCAGGACCCCGGAGTAGAACCGGATGGTCCGCTCGACGTCCGAGCTGAGCAGCGCGGTGTGGTGGATCCCGCGCGCGCTGCTCGGCGGGCGATCGTCCTTGACGTACTCGGCGTGCAGCCGCGCGCGTTCGGCCTCGATAGCCGCGAGGTCCATAGGCCTGGCGCCCCCTAGATCCGGAAGAACGAGTTGAGGAACTGGTCGGCCACGGCCCGGTCGCCCCTGATCGTGCCCGCGTTCACCCGCCCGAACGCGGTCAGGACCAGCGTGCCGGGATCGAACTCGATCACGGCGGGCAGCCCGGATACGTCCTCTTGAGCGTAACTCAGGCCCTCGGCGCTGATGTTGACCTGGTAGTCCTGCGCATTCCGCCCGGAAAGCCTGATGCCGACGGTGTAGGCGTCGACGTCGGCCGGGACGTCCGTGGTGGCCTGCCACAAGATGAACATGAACGGCGCCAGCAGGTCCGCGGTGTCGCCCATCAGGCTGTGCGCGCGGCCGGAGCCCTGGCGGATGTCCCAGCCGTGCACGCCGTAGTCCATGAGCTGGAACACCGGGTAGAAGAACGCGGGCAGCGGGCCCATGTACTTGTGCGGGACGATCAGGCCGCCCCATTCGTCCGGGCCGAGCGCCTCGCAGATCTCCATTAGCTTGGCGAAGTCGGTACGGAGCCGGTCGACCGCCTCCGCCTGGCTCAGCGCGCGGTGTTCCTTGGCGCCCTCATCGAGCCGGTCCTGCATGACCCGGACACCCAGCGGACCGGCGACCGTTCCGCCGGAACGGGCCGCGTCGAAGCCGACGAAGTAGCTCTCGGTCACGTCGATCAGATGACCGACGATGTCCCGGGTCTCCCATTCGCTGCACGCGGTCTTCCCGGTCCACGGGCCGTTCGCGGCCATCTCGAACAGCGCCTCGGCTTCCCGGCGGACCACCCGGAGCAGGTTCTCCTTGGCGGCGTAGTTGGTCGCGTCCCAGTCGTTCATGACGACCTCCACAGGTGGGTTCGCATCCCGAACGTAAGTTCATAACGCGAACCCTAGAACCTGGGGAGGCCGCGGGTCAACGGGGACAAGAGGCGGAGTGGAACCGCGGTTTCAGCACCCTAGGACGTGCTGAAACCGCGGTTTCATTACACGGAGGTGGGGCTGTGGGTGACGTTGGGACAGGCGGGACAGGCGGGACATGGGGACTACGGGACATGGGGACTACGGGACAGGCGGGAGTACGGGAGAGGGGACTACGGGACAGGCGGGACTACGGGAGAGGGGACTACGGGATAGGCGGACTACGGGACGCGGAGTTCGACGCTGATGTTGCCGCGGGTGGCGCGGGAGTAGGGGCAGCGCTGGTGGGCGGCCTCGGCTAGCTCGCGCGTCTGGGCCTGATCCAGGCTCGGGATGCTGATGGTCAGCGTGACCACCAGCCCGAACATGTCGCCCTCAGGCCCGACGCCGACCTGGGCGATCACGGTGGAATGGCTGGCGTCCACGTGCGCCTGGCGGGCCAGGCCGCGCAGCGCGCTGTGGAAGCAGGCGGCGTAGCCGGCCGCGAACAGCTGCTCGGGGTTGGTGCCAGGGCCGCCGGAGCCATCGAGCTCGGTCGGCACCGAGAGGTCGAGATCGAGACGGTGGTCCGTGGACAGCACGTGGCCGGCGCGGCCGTCGCCGGTGGACATGACCTCCGCGGTGTAAAGGATCTTGTCGGGCATGGGCCAAACCTTATCGATCATGGTTGAGCGATACCAGCAAAGACGGCATCCCCGGCGGCGGGCCGTGCTCGATCAGCCTGCTCAGCGCCGTGGTGTCCAGGTGCTCGGCGACCAGGTCGCCCAGGACGTCCAGGCGCGCCTGCCGCAGCGCGGCGAAGTCGGTACCAGGCGCGGGCCTGAAGTCCCGGCCCGCCTGCGCCGCGACCTCGGTCAGGAACGCGCGGCGGAACTCGTCGTTCTCCAGCACGCCGTGCCAGCTCGTACCCCACACCGCGCCGACCCGGCAGCCGTCGAGGAAGGGCTCGGCGGCCGGGTCGGTGACCTCGGCGATCCCGTGATGGATCTCGTACCCGGCCACCGGCGCCCCGAGCGCCCGGCCCGCGGGCCGGCCGAGCCGCTTGACCGGCCCGAACACCACCCGCACCGGCAGCAGCCCGAGCCCGCCGACCCGGCCCTGGCGCGACTCCACCGGGTCGTCGATCACCTTGGCCAGCATCTGGTAACCGCCGCAGATACCCAGCACCGGCCGGCCGTCCCGGGCCCGGGCGGCGACCGCGTCGGCCAAGCCGCGCTCGCGCAGCCAGGCCAGGTCGGCCACGGTGGCCCGGGAGCCCGGCAGCACGACCAGGTCCGCGTCGGCCAGGTCGGCCGGGCGTTCGGTGAACCGGACCAGCACCCCGGGTTCGGCGGCCAGGGCGTCGGCGTCGGTGAAGTTGCTGATCCGCGGCAGCTTGACCACCGC
>Ga0070735_10001406_pt1 | contig 23303 bp, 23 predicted proteins | sample Coa_R1_FD_66443 | JGI IMG/M metagenome (GOLD analysis project Ga0070735, IMG submission 66443) | Surface soil microbial communities from Centralia Pennsylvania, which are recovering from an underground coalmine fire - Coalmine... | ecosystem: Environmental > Terrestrial > Soil > Unclassified ...
TCGACCAGGGGGAGCATGGGATATGAAGATCGAATACGGCTTAGCAAGGGCGCGGACGCCACTGCCCTAAGGGCGGCCCGCGTGAAATCGTCGCTGCGTGGCCAAACCGCCGCACCCTGGGGCCGCCGGACCCCGCCGTCCGGTTTTCGAATGTCCCGCCCCGCCGCGTCCGACTACAACCCGACCCCCCGCAGTTTTGGATGACCGGTCGTGACCGACTATTGGGACAGCCACGGGCGCAGTCTGCGCGAAAGCCGCGGCCTCCTGCACAACGAAGATTACTGGCGCTTCCTGCTGCGCGAGGTGTGGCGCATCGACGGCGCGCCGGTCCGCCTGGTCGACTTCGGCTGCGGTTATGGCTGGGCCGGTCTCTTTCTGCTCCCCATGCTGGCGGCGGGAAGCGACTACACCGGGCTCGACCGCTCGCCAGCGCTGATCGCGGAGGGTCGCGAAGCGTACGCTCGCACCTCCTACGCCGCGGCGCTGCACGAGGGCGAAGTGACCGCGGCGCCGTTCGCGGACGACCAGTTCGACGTCGCCATCGCCCACACCGTGTTCATGCACCTGCCAGAGCCGGAGCGGGCGCTGGCCGAAATGATCCGCGTCACCCGCGACGGCGGCCTGATCATCGCCTGCGACGCCAGCCGAAACGCCATCAACGCGCTCGTCCACGTCCATGAGACCGATGAGATGGATCACACGCCGCTTTCGCTGTTCCAGGCGATGAACGCCGAGACGCGGCGGCGGAGCGGCGTCGACTACAACATCGGCATGAAGACGCCGGTGCTGATGCGCGAGGCCGGCCTGGTCGACATCGAGGCGCGGGTCAGCGACGCGGTGCGGCTCTCCTTCCCGCCCCTGGACACGCCCGAGAAGGACCGCCTGTTTAACGCGCTCTGCGACGGCGGGCTGGCCGGCCCGACTGATGAGGCCGGCTTTCGCCGCTGGGTCAACGATCTCATCGCCCGCGGCGTCGGCGAGGCGGAGGCGGAGGCTGAGATCCGGCGCGAGATGGCCAACGACTACCGGAGCAAGGGCCGCGGCTACCATATCGTCCAGCCGGGCCTCATCACCATCAGCTTCGGCCGTGTCAGCAAGCGCGGCTGAACCGTAGCGCTCAAAGCCCGTCGGAGAAGAGGTCGGCCTTGCCGATCTGGACGCCGCGGCTGCGCAGGATGTCGTACGCCGTCGAGAGGTGGAAATAGAGGTTGGTGGTCGCAAACACCGTCAGCCATCGCCCGGCCGGCAGCGTCGGCGTCAAGGCGCCGTTGGCGAGCTCGACGGTCAGCGGAACCTCTTCACGGCTCTCGAACTGCGCCGGGGTCAGCGCGGCCAGGAACCGCTCGCACGCCTCGAGCGCGGCGTAGAAGCCGTTCAGGTCCGTGGCGACGTCGACGTCCGCCGGCGGCGCCAGCCCCGCCACGCGCGCCGGGAACTGCTTGGAGAAATTGCACACGACGGAGACCTGGAAGCGCAGCGGCTCCATGTCGTCGATGAGCCGCCAGCCGAGCATCTCGTCTGTGGTGAGGCCCCGTCCGGCGGCGAACGCTTCGCCCTTGCGGAGCACGTGGGCGGTGCTGCGCACGATGCGCGTGTAGAGCTCGACGAAGGTGAAGAGGTTGGCGGGCATGAGGCTCCTATAGGGGGCTAGCGGGCCGGATCGAGCGGCGGCAGGTCGAGGGCGCGTTGCACCCAGGGAAGCGCCGTCGAAAGCTGCGCTTTCTGGATGTCGCGCACGCGCGGCGCATCGGGAATGAGCGGCTGGCCGGCGCGGGCGGCGAAGTAGCCGCAGACCCAGGCGGCTTGCACCGCATGCCCTGGCAGGATCGCTTCCGGGGGCGGGCCGCCCTCCAGTTCCAGACTGGGCAACCAGCCGGCGAGGTCCAGCGCCGGATCACCGGCGCAGGCCGCCGCCCAATCGATCAGCTTCGCGCCGTCGGCGGCGATGCAGATGTTGTCGCTGCGGATATCGAAGTGGACCAGATTTGGCCCGTCGACGGGGCAGGCCTGTTCGGCGGCGACCAGCGTCGGCAGCGCCGCATCGAGCCAGGCGGGGGATGCGACGCCTAGCGAGAGGAAGGACCGCCGATCTGCGGCGATGCGCGACCAGCCGCCCATCGCCCGGGCGTTGACCTCGGAAAATGGCGCGAGATCGGTCGGGCAGCGGTGCACGGCCTCGATGCGCTCCAGCACGTCGTCGATCAGCGCTGGCGTCCACGGCGGCGGCCAGATCGCCTGGCTGAGGTCTTCAATGACCAGCAGTGGCGCGTCTGGATGATCGTCCCAGCCGATGAAAGCGGGTGCGAACGGGTCGCCGTCGATCGTCTCGTACGTCGCCGCCTCCCGGCGCAGCATGCCGGCGGTCACGGGGTTGGTGGCGACCTTCAGGAAGCAGCGCTCGCTGGCGCATTCGCCGACGTAGCGGGCGGCCGGCGTGTAGCCGCCATGCACGCGGCGCCAACGCTCCGGCCGCCAGCCAAGTAGGGCCTCGGCGCGGTCGACGACCTCGGGCTGCGGCGCGTCCGACATGGCCTCAGGCGCTCGCGACCAGGCCCTGGTCGTGCAGACGAGCGATCTCGGCTGACGAGAGGCCGAGTCGATCGCTCAGCACCTCGTCCGTATGCTGACCGAGGCGTGGGCCAGGCTGCGGCGATGGGCGATCCTCGCCGTGGGCGCGCGCGACGGCGCCAGGCGTCGGATAGCTGTAACCGCTCGGGTGATCGACGTCGAACAGGTTGTCCTGAAAGCGCTGGTCACGGGCGGCGGCGCTGGTCGGCTGATAGGGCCCGTGCGTCACACCCGCCCCGTCAAGCAGCGGCGCAAGGTCGGCCAGCGTGCGGCTCGCGAACGCCGCCTCGAACAGCGGATCGATGCGCGCGCGCCATGTGAACCGCGGCCCCTCATCGGCGGTGAAGTCGACGCCGAGCTCTGCCTCCAGCGCCTTGATCGCTTCGCTGAGGCCGAGGGCGCCGACGAGATTGGTCCACTGCCGGGGCGTGATCGCGATCACCATCACCCGCTCGCTGTCCTTGGTCTGAAAATCGCGGCCGAAGGCGCCGTAGAGGTTGTTGCCGACGCGCGGCCGGTCGCCATCGCCGAGCAGCGCCTCCGGGATAAAGCCGAGGTGGCCCATGCTCGCCATCGCCATATCGGCGAGCGGGATGCGCACCTCGCGCCCTCGCGCATCGGCCTGCCGGGCGCGCTCTGCGGTCACCAGCGCAAACGCGGCGTAGGCGCCGGTGAGCAGGTCCCAGGCCGCCAGCACGTGGTTCACTGGCCCCTTGACGTCGACGGGGCCGGTCATCAGCGGCACGCCGACCGCGGCGTTCACGGTGTAGTCAACCGCCGGCTTGCCATCCGCCCAGCCCATGATGCGGACGGCGATCAGGTCATTGCGCAGCGCGTGCAGCCGCTCGTAAGACAGGAAGCCGTCCACGGGATAGTTGGTCACGAAGAGGCCGGTCGAGGCCGCCAGCCGCTGGGCGAGCTCGCGCCCCTCCGGCCGCCCGAGGTCGAGGGCGACCGACTTCTTTCCCTTGTTCAGACTCTCCCAGTAGAAGCTCACGCCACTGGGCGCGAGCGGCCAGCGGTTATAGTCCGGGCCGCCGCCGATCTGGTCGAAGCGGATCACCTCGGCGCCCATCTGCGCGAGGTAGATGCCGCAGGTCGGCCCGGCCACGAAGGACACGCCTTCGACGACGACGAGGTCTCTCAGCGCTTCGTACAGCAAGCCCGTCAGCCCAGGTTGCGGCGGTAAAGGGCGAAGAGCCGCTCCCAGTGCCGCTCGGCGGCCGCCTTGTCGTAGGCGGCGCGCTGCGGGAAGGCGAAGCCGTGTTCGACCCCGGGATAAAGCTCGACCTCGGCCGTCACCTTGTCGGCCAGCAGCTGCCGGGTCAGCGCCTCGACGGTTTCCATCGGCGCCCACCGGTCGGTCTCCGCGCAGCCGAAGTAGAGTTCGGCCTTGGCCTTCTTGGCCACGACGTGCGGGCTGTTCGCCTTGTCGGTGACGAGGAAGGTTCCGTACATCGAGGCGGCGGCGCGGATGCGATCGGTGAACGTCGCGGCGGCGTTGATGGAGAACTGGCCGCTCATGCAATAGCCGACGGCGCCCATTGGCCCGGCCTTCGCCGCTGGATCAGCGTCGATGAACCGGATCAGATGCTCGGCGTCGCTCATCACCATCTCGATGGTAAGCCCATTCATCAGCACCATCATCCGCTCACGGACGGCTGCATCGCCCAGCGGCCCAATCTCCATCACGCCTTCGCGGTAGTAGAGGTTGGGCAGCACGACGTAGTAGCCGCCCGAAGCGAACCGGCGGGCCATGTCGCGGAGCTCCTCGCGGATCGCCGGCGCGTCCATGAAGAACAGGATCACCGGATGCGGTCCGTTGCGTTCGGGGTGCACGATGAAGGTGGTCGTCGCGCCGTCGCGCGTCTTGATGTCCAGCTGGCGTTCGATCACGGCCCCTCGCCTCCTTTGTCCACGCGCGGACTGCTTAGAGCGCCGACCAGCGGCTGGCCAGCGTCCTCACGACGGGCGACGCTTGACACATTCGTAAGCTAAGACTAACGGTAAGTCATGACGAACGCTTTGACAGCGCTGGCGGCCCTGGGCGATCCGACCCGGCAAGCGATCGTGGAGCGGCTGGCGGAGCGTCCGCACGCGGTCGGCGCGCTGGCGTCGCGGTTGCCGGTCAGCCGCCCGGCGGTGTCGCAGCACCTGCGCGTCCTGAAGGAGGCCGGGCTGGTGGAGGAGACGCGCAGCGGAACCCGCCGCATCTACCGCCTCGATCCGCGCGGCATCGGCGCTATGCGCGATTGGCTGGACGCCCACTGGGACAGGGCGCTGGCCGCCTTCAGGGACTTTGTCGAGACACCGCCCGGGGAGCCGAGCGAATGACCATCGCCCCCGTCGTCAAGACCCTGAGCGTCAGGGCCGATCCGGCGCGCGCCTTCGAGGCCTTCACCGCCAACATGGCCGCCTGGTGGCCGAAGGGCCACACCATCGGCGCGACGCCGTTCGAAACGGTGGTGCTGGAGCCGCGCGTCGGCGGGCGCTGGTTCGAACGCGCCGCCGACGGCGCGGAAACCAACTGGGGTAAGGTGCTGGCCTGGGATCCGCCGCGCGGCTTCACCCTGGCCTGGCAGATCAGCGCCGGGTGGACCTACGACCCGAACCTCTTGACCGAGGTTGAGCTCACGTTCGCGGGGCAGCCGGACGGGACGACGCAGGTAACGCTGGAACACCGCCATCTCGAGCGGTTTGGCGCAAGCGCCGCGGCAATGGCCGAACAGTTCGACGGCGGCTGGGTCGGCGTCATCCAGAACTTCGTCGACTACGTGCAATCCTGAAATGAGAAGGAGATCTCCGCGATGACCGATTTCGTGGTGCACAACATTCCCGGAAGTCCGTTCGGACGCGCGGTGCTGATCGCCCTGGAGGAGAAGGGCGCCTCCTACCGCGTCGCGCGCGTTGGCCTGGCCACGATGCGGGCGCCAGAGCATCTGGCGCGCCATCCGTTCGGCCGTGTGCCGGCGATCGAGCATGGCGACTTCCGTCTGTACGAGACGCAGGCGATCCTCCGCTACGTGGACCGCGTCCTTGGCGGCGCGCCGCTAACGCCGGCGGATCCGCGCACCGCGGCGCGCATGGATCAGCTGATGAACATCAACGACTGGTACCTTTTCCGCGACGTCGGGATCCCGATCGGCTTTCAGCGCGTGATCGTGCCGCGCCTCATGGGCGGAAAGGCCGATGAGGCGGTCGTCGCCGCCGCCATGCCGAAAGCGGACGCGGTGTTCGCGCAGCTGTCGGCGCTCCTGGCCGATCAGGCCTACTTCACCGGCTCCGAGGTTACGCTCGCTGACGTCATGCTCGCGCCACAGCTCGACCTGTTGCGCGAGGCGGCGGAGTGGGCGGCGCTGACCAGGACGCGCCCGAACCTGGAGGCCTGGCTGACCCGCATGGCCGCGCGCCCGAGCCTCGCCGCGACCACCTGGGACCGCGTCGAAGCCATCGCCGAAGCCGCCTAGAGTTGCATCAGTGCATATTCGGCGCTGGACGTCTCGTCAGCTTCCGGCGGGCTGTAGTCAGCCTCGGGCCCGGCGGCGATCGAGAGCCCCTGCAAGAGGTCGCGCAACGCGTCGATCACCTCGTCGGGGCCCATGCCGGAGGCATGGCCGCGCAACCGGTGGCTCCAATAGCTCACCACCTGTTCGAGCCTCCCGATGCCCTCGCCGAGGTCGATGAACAGCCCCGAGCCCTGGGTGAGGAAGCGGCGGAAGCTGTCCGGATCGCGGGAGTCGATCAGCGTGCTGTATGCGGCGTCGTACCGCCGTAGGGTATCGCCGATCTCTCGCCAGCTCTCGGCGATCGTCCGTTGCAGGAGCATTCGCGCGCGCTCGACAAACGCCTCCGCATCGGCGGCGTAGCGCTTGCCCCCCAGCGATAAGATCGACTTCAGCGTCGTCTTCAGCACCGGCGCCAACACCTGCACGCGCCAGCGGTAGTAGAGCAGCGCCTTCCACGAGAACATCGCCTCGGAGAAGGCTTGGTCGTCCATCTTCAGCGTGGTCTGCAGCGGGCCTAGGTCTGGAGAGTCTGAATCGGCCAAGAGGAGCCGAGAGAGGCGCTTCGTGCGCCTGTCCTCGGGCCGAAGGTCTCCGAAGCAAAGCTTGATCAGAGAGCCCATCTGGCCCTCAACGAAGCCCAGCATGTGCGCCTTGTCCGGCTGGCTGAAGCGGAAATAGCTGCGGTCGACCTCGATCTCCTCGCGCGCCAGCGCCTCGCGCAACAGGAATGGATCCAGCGTCGGCAGGCGGTCCATCAGGCGGAGCACCGCCAGGTCGCGTTCGAGCGGACGATCTCCGTATTCCAGGTGGCGGCCGAGCACGCCCACGAAATCATGCTGCTCGATGAAGAGGTACTGGCCGCCGAGGTTCAGGTCGCGCGGGTCGAGCGGGAAGATCACTTTGGTCGCGTTGAAACGCCGCGGCGCGAGACGCTCCTCTTCGCCGGCGGCCACGTTGTGCTTGGCGATGATGGCGCGGTTGAGCACCGGATGGGCGAACATCGGCGCGGCCAGCCGGTCGGGATCGGACGGCCGCTCCTCGGCCAGCCCGTGCAGGTTCAGCAGGCGCGCGGAGGAGGACATCTCCACCATCGCCCTCAGATTTTTAACGCCGGGCGTCGCCTTGAGCGTCTGCATGCATCGGCACTCCGCCAGAACGGCGCGAGGCGACCTTAGTTGGCGAACGTTTGCCGACGCCTTTAGGAGCGTGGCTAACGAAGCATGACTGCGGTGGCCGCCACGCCGCGGACTTAAGCGGCCGCGACCGCGCCCCCGTCCTGATCCGGCGTCCAGCGCAGGCGGGGCTTGCGCGCCGCCAGCGTCTCGTCGAGGCGGCGGAGCGGGGCCAGATGCGGTGCGCCCTTGAAGCGGTCCACCTCGCCCGCCTTCGCGGCGGCGGCCAGCGCCAGCACGGCGTCGCAGAAGCGGTCGAGTTCGGCCTTGGGTTCGGTCTCGGTCGGCTCGATCAGCATCGCGCCGTGCACCACGAGCGGGAAGTACATGGTCATCGGGTGGAAGCCCTCGTCGATCAGCGCCTTGGCGAAATCGAGCGTGGCGACGCCGGTCCCGTCGAGCCAGCGGTCATCGAACACCGCCTCGTGCATGCAGTAGCCGGCGAAGGGGGCGCTGAGCACGCCAGCCAGCCGCGCCTTGACGTAGTTGGCGTTCAGCACCGCGTCCTCGGCGACCTGCGCAAGGCCGTCGGCGCCGTGGCTCATCATGTAAGCGAGCGCGCGCACATACATACCCATCTGTCCGTGGAAGGCCGAAAGGCGGCCAAAGCTTTGCGTATCGCCGCCATGCTCGACGAGCGCGAAGCCCTCGGGCCTGTGGGTGACCCACGGGGCCGGCGCGAAGGCCGCCAGCGCCGCGCCCAGGACCACCGGCCCGGCGCCCGGCCCACCGCCGCCGTGCGGGGTCGAGAAGGTCTTGTGCAGGTTGATGTGCATGGCGTCGACGCCGAGGTCGGCCGGGCGGACCTTGCCGACGATGGCGTTGAAGTTGGCGCCGTCGGCGTAGAGATAGGCGCCCGCGGCGTGGGTCATGCGCGCGATCTCGATGATGTCGCGCTCGAAGAGCCCGCAGGTGTTGGGGTTGGTCAGCATGACCGCCGCCACGTCCGGCCCGAGCTTGGCGCCGAGGTCGGCGAGATCGACCCGGCCGCACGCCGTCTGACCGATCTCCTCGACCGCATAGCCGACAAAGGCGGCCGTGGCCGGGTTCGTCCCGTGGGCGGAGGTCGGTACCAGCACGCGCTGGCGGGCGTCTCCCCTCGCCACATGCGCCGCGCGGATGGCGAGGAGGCCGCAGAGCTCGCCCTGCGCGCCCGCCTTCGGCGTCAGCGCCACCGCCGGCATGCCCGTAAGCGTCTTAAGCCAGTGCGCCAGCTGGTCCATCAGCGCGATCGCGCCCTGGACCGTCGATTGCGGCTGCAGCGGGTGGATGTCGGCGAAACCGCCCAGTCGCGCCATCTTCTCGTTCAGGCGCGGGTTGTGCTTCATCGTGCACGAGCCGAGCGGATAGATCGCCAGGTCGATGGCGTGGTTCCTCTGGCTGAGCCGCACGTAGTGGCGCAGCGTTTCCGGCTCCGAGAGGCCCGGCAGACCGATCGGCCGTTCACGGACGAGATCGCCCAGGTCGCCCGCGTCGAGATCGGAGTCCGGCAGGTCGACACCGGTCTTTTCCCAACCGCCAAGCTCGAAGATCAGCGCCTCGTCCTGCAAGAGGCCGCGGCCGCCGGTGAGGCTCTTCGTCTCGGTCGCGCCGGCCGGCTCGGCGCGGGTCGGTCGTCCGATGCTCTGCAAGGTCATGCGCAGGCTCCGATCAAGGCCTTGGCAAGGGCGTCGATGTCGCTTTCGGTGGTGAGTTCAGTCGCCGCCAGCAGCAGCACGTCGTCCATGCCGGCGTCGGGGCTGAGGCGCGAGAACGGCACGCCGGCCAGGACTCCCTGGCGCGCCAGCGTCTCAACGACGGACGCGGCGGGCTTGGGTAGGCGGACGGCGATCTCGTTGAAGAAGCGCGGCGTCAGCACTTCGACGCGGGGGATGGCGGCGAGCGCGATGGCGAGCTTGCGCGCCTGGGCGTGGTTGATGGCCGCCAGCCGCCTGAGGCCGGTCTCGCCGAGCAGCGTCATGTGGATGGTGAAGGCCAGGGCGCAGAGGCCGGCGTTGGTGCAGATGTTGGACGTCGCCTTTTCGCGCCGGATGTGCTGCTCGCGCGTCGACAGCGTCAGCACGAAACCGCGCCGGCCCTCGGCGTCGAGCGTCTCGCCGCAGAGGCGGCCGGGGGCCTGCCGGACGTATTTCTCGCGCGTGGCGAAGAGCCCGACGTAGGGCCCGCCGAAACTGAGCGCGTTGCCGATCGACTGGCCCTCGGCGGCGACGATGTCCGCGCCCATCTCGCCCGGCGGCTTGAGCAGGCCGAAGGAAACGGCCTCTGTAGTCACGGCGATCATCAGAGCCCCGGCGGCATGTGCGGCTTCGGCGATGCGCGACAACTCACTCGCCGTCCCGAAGACGTTGGGCGTCTGCACGACAACGCAGGCGGTCTCGGCGTCGATGGCCGGAATGACGTCGGCCTCGGCGTCGACGCCCGGCGCCTGATGGACGACATCGACGCCGGCGACGCGGGCCAGCGTGGCGATCGCGTCCGCATAGTGCGGGTGGACGCCGCCCGAGAGGATGGCCTTCGGGCGCCGTGTGATGCGGTGCGCCATCATCACGGCCTCGGCCGCCGCGGTCGAACCGTCGTACATGGAGGCGTTGGCGACTTCCATGCCGGTCAGGGCCGCGACCTGGCTCTGGAACTCGAACAGCGCTTGCAGAGTCCCCTGCGCGATCTCCGGCTGATAGGGCGTGTAAGACGTAAGGAATTCCGATCGCTGGATGATGTGGTCCACGCTGGCGGGCACGTGATGACGATAGGCGCCCGCGCCGCAGAAGAACGGCCCCTGTGCTCCGCTCACGTTCTTGGCCGCCAGCGCGGCCAGCGCCCGTTCCACCTCGAGTTCGCCCTGGTGCGACGGCAGATCGACCGGCCCGGCCAGCCGCGCGGCCGGCGGGACGTCCTCAAAGAGCGCGTCGACCGAAGGCGCGCCGACCACAGCCAGCATCGCGCGCCGGTCGTCATCGGTCAGGGGCAAATAGCGCATAGCGGGCTCCTTAGAGCGTTTGCAGGAAGGCCTCGTAGGCCGGGCGGTCCATGAGACCCTCGACGGCGGTGGGATCGGCGAGCTTCAGGCGGGCGAACCAGCCGGCGGCTTCAGGCTCGGCGTTGACGGTCTCGGGCTCGTCGGCGAGCGCGCCGTTGACGGCCACGACCTCGCCCGCAACGGGCGCGTAGACGTCCGAGGCCGCCTTCACGCTCTCCACCACTGCTAGGCCGTCGCCCGTCTTCACCGCCTTGCCGACCTCGGGCAGTTCGACGAACACGACATCGCCCAGCTGTTCGGCGGCGTAGGCGGTCACGCCGATAGTGGCGACATCGCCGTCGACCTCGATCCATTCGTGATCCTTGGTGAAGCGCATCGGGCCCTCCTAGACGGCGCGCACGTAGCGATGGGGAACGAACGGCATCGTCGCGACCTCGGCGGCCTGCGCCTTGCCGCGCACGATGACGCTGAGCGGCGAGCCGGCGGCGGCCAACTCAGGCGGGACATAGCCCATGGCGATGGGCGCGCTCAGGCTGGGCGCATACCCCCCGGAGGTGACGCGGCCGATGACCGCGCCGGACGGATCGGCGATCTCGGCCCCTTCGCGCGCCGGCGCGCCCTCCCTCACCCGCAGGCCGACCCGTCTGCGCGCCAGGGCGCCGCCAAGCTCGCGAGCGATGCGCGCCGCGCCACGCACTGCGCCCGCCTTCAGCCGCGGCTTGGCGACCGCGAAGCCCAAGCCCGCCTCGATCGGTGAGACGGTCGGGTCGATGTCGTGGCCGTTCAGCGGCAGTCCGGCCTCGAGTCGGAGCGAGTCTCGGGCGCCGAGGCCGATCGGCTTCACCCGTTCGTCCTTGAGCAGACGATCCCAGAGTTCGACCCCAGCCGGCGCCCGGGCCAGGATCTCGTAGCCGTCTTCGCCCGTGTAGCCCGACCGGGCGACGACGCAGCTTTCGCCGACGTGGTCGATCCGCCGGTGAGACATGAACACGAGTTCGGCGGCCTCGGGGAAGATGTCGGAGACGACCGCGGCGGCGTCCGGGCCTTGGACGGCGATCAGCGCCCGGTCGTCGGCCCGCGCCAGCGTCGCCTTCCCAGTGGCGGCCGCTTCGATCAACGCGAAGTCTGCCTCCTTCGTCCCGGCGTTGACGACAATGTAGAGCATGCCTTGGCCGCTCTCCCGGAGCGGGCGGGCGATCATCAGGTCGTCGAGAATGCCGCCGTCTTCGCCGAGCAGCAGCGTGTAGCGGATCTGGCCGGGCTTGAGGCTGGCCACGTCGCCGCTGATCAGCGGCTCGATCACCGCAGCGATGGACCGATGGTCGCCGTCGCCGTCGCCGGAGCGTTCGTTCAGTCTAAGGAACGCCGGACCCATGTGAGAGACGTCGAAGGCGCCCGCGCGCGCGCGCGTCCAAAGGTGCTCCTTCAGCACGCCATCCCGGTATTGGACCGGCATCGCATAGCCGGCGAACTCGACCATGCGCGCGCCAACCGCCTCGTGGGCGGCGGAAAGAACGGTTCGCTTCAGGGCGTCGGTCAAACGCGGCGGACTCCGGTCGGCGTGGCGAACGGCCTCGGAAAGGCCCGTCCAAACATCACGCCCCCGCTGTCTCAACAGCCTGAGAGATTTCGGGCCGAGCGGCCCTTGCTCCTTCGGCGAGCCCAGGAAAAAGGGCTTCTTTCCAGCGTTTTACTGGCTCGCGCGGTCCTTTTGCCTGAGCGTTTCCGGGGCGGTTGCGCCTTCGGCTCCGGGCGGACCCGGTCTCTCCCGCGAGAGTCGGCGAAAGGTGGGACGCGAGCGCCCCCGAGTCAACCGCGGCCACGTCGCGACCAAGCTTCGGCGCGCCGGGCGCCCGGCCTCAGCGAAGCGCATGTCTCCGGCGAGACACGCTGGCGGCGCGGGTTTGACCAGGACGACATCACGCCCGCAGTGCGCCTGCGCTATAGTGCGGCGCCCCGCTCAGGCCGAAAGGATGCGTATGCTTGCCCGCTTGGCGATCTTCGGCGCCGCGTTTTTTCTGATCGCCGGCGCGGCGTTTGCGGACGGACCGGTGGTCATCGCGCACAGCCCGCGCGCGGGGCCGCCCACGAGCGAGCCTCCGCCGCCGCTGCCCGATGACGGCGCCGACGCCGCCGACAGCGCGCCCGCTTACCGGATGGGCCCCTGCGGCCCACAGGCCATCGACGCTAATGGCAAGCCGGACCAGGCGGCGCACGGCTGGGTGGACGTCGGCGTCGGAACCAGCGGCTACCGGCGCGGGGCGGCGCACGTGTGCAAGCCGTTGGGCGACAACGGCTCGGTCGGCATCACCATCGGCGCGACGCAGGGCGGGTTCCGGCGCTAGCGCCCCCGTTCGAGGCCGGCGACGAGCGCTTCCGCCTTCGCAAACAGCGCCGGGTCGATGGCCAGGCCCGAAGCGGCGGCGTTTTCGTTCAGCTGCTCCGGGCGGCTCGCGCCGACGATGGCGGAGGCGACGTTCGGCTCGCGCAACACCCAGGCGAGGGCGAACTGGGTCAGCGTGCAGCCGGCTTCGAGCGCCAGCGGCTTCAGATGTTGGACGGCGTCCAGGATCCGTGGCTCGAGCCAGTTGCGCATCGCGCCGCCCATGGAGTCGCTGGTCGCCCGCGTGCCAGCCGGTGGGGCCGCGCCCGGCGCGTACTTGCCGGTGAGCACGCCCTGCGCCAGCGGCGACCAGACGACCTGGGAGATGCCGTTCGCGGCCGAGATCGGGATCACCTTCTCTTCCGGACGCCGCCAAAGCAGCGAGTACTGCGGCTGGCTGGAGACGAATTTTTCGACGCCGCCCAGCGCCAGCGCGGCCTCGATCTGCGCCGGCGCCCATTCGGAGAATCCGATATAGCGGGCCTTGCCCTGGCGAACCACTTTGGTCAGCGCCTCCATCGTCTCTTCGAGGGGCGTTTCGGTGTCGTACCTGTGGCACTGGTAGAGGTCGACGAAGTCGACCTTGAGGCGCGTGAGCGACGCGTCGATCTGCTTGGCGATCTGGGCGGCGGATAGGCCCCGATCGGTGTCGCTCATGGCGCCGAACACCTTGGTCGCCAGCACGTAGGACGACCTCGGACGCTCCGCCAACAGCTCGCCCAGCACGCTCTCGGCGGCGCCGCGGCCATAGACGTTGGCGGTGTCGATGAAATTGATCCCCAGATCGAAAGCGCGGTCGAGGCAGGCGCGCGCCGCCTCACGCTCGACGCCGACCCCGTAGGTCAACCAGGAGCCGAGTGAGATCTCCGAGACCGAAAGGTCGCTATCGCCGAGTTTGCGGTACTGCATCGCCAATCACCGTTGTCGCAAATGAACCGGGCGGTCCTGTAGCACGACCACCGATCGACGCGAGCGCGAGAAGGCTTGACCCATGGTCTCGGGCGCTGCTTGCTGATCGACGCTGTCTCACGGGGGCGACCAGCATGCGTTTGAGGGCCGGGCCCGTTGTCACGATCGGGGTCCTGTTCGCCGGCACGGTCCTTGCGAGCTGCGGGCCGGACACCACCAACACCGCCGCTCCGAGCGGCGCCGCCTCGTCCAGCGCCGCCGCGGCCAGCGGGCAGAACAGCGCCGAGGTGGCGCTTGAGGAGGACGGCGGCACCTACATGATCCCGGTCCTGGTCAACGACCAGCTGAACCTGAAGTTCACCATCGACTCCGGCGCGTCCGACGTCACCATTCCGTCAAACATCGTCCAGGAGCTGAAGGACGACGGCACGATCAGCAACGCCGACTATATCGGCACGGAAACCTTCATCCTCGCCGACGGCTCGCAGCAGCCCTCCCAGGTCTTCCGCATCCACAGCCTAAAGATCGGGAATCTGGAACTGAGAGACGTCACCGGCTCCATCGCGAACGAAAACGGCCAACTCCTCCTTGGACAGACGTTCCTGTCACGGCTTTCATCCTGGTCGATCGACAACAATCGCCACGTGCTGGTGCTGAGCGCGCCGCGCACCGCCGGCGAGCCGCCCACCCCGTTGCCGCCGCCGCCACCGAACGCGCCGCCCACCACCACGCCGACGAGCGGCGTGAACAGCGCCGCCCCGCCGCTATCGGCCCCGGACACGAGCGCGGCGCAGGCCGCCGCCATGGCGCGCGCGGTCGCCTACTACGCGGCCTGGTCCGGTTCGAACACGCCGAGCGCGGAGACGCTGCGCCCCTTCTATGCTCCCTCGGTGAACCACTGGGGCAATCAGATGAGCATCGACGACCTGATGCAGCGCAAGCTCACATTCGCGACCAAGTGGCCGGTGCGCTACTACACGCTGCGGCAAAGCTCGCTGACCGTCACCTGCGCCGACCAGCACAATTGCGTCGTACAGGGCATCAGCGACTGGACGGCGTCGAACCCGCAGACCGGCCAGCACCTGGCCGGCGTCTCCCAGTTCAGCCTCGTCTTCCACGACGCGCAGATCGTGGCCGAAAACGGGACCCTGCTGGCCCGGCAGTGAGCCGGCTTCACATCCGCTCTGGCGCCTCGGCGCCGAGCAGATCGAGCGCGATCGTCAGCTGGCGGAGCGCCGCGCCCGCCAACGCCAGGCGAGAGCTACGCGTCGCCGCATCGACGGCGCCGAGCACCGGGCAGGTCGCGTAGAAGCGCGAAAACGTCTGCGCGAGCCGGTAAGCGTGCTCGGCGAGGAAGTTGGGCGCCCGCTTGTCGTAGGCTTCGAAGAGCGCGTGGTCGAAGCCATCGAGGAGCAAGACCAGGTCCCGTTCGGCCGGCTCGCCGATCGCGATCAGGCCTGGCGCCGAGCCCTCTTCCGCCGCCTTGCGTAGAAGCGATTTGATCCGCACGGCCTGGTAGAGCAGGTACGGGCCGGTGCGCCCCTCGAAGCTCGAGAAGCGATCCAGATCGAACACATACGAGGTGCCACGGAAGTTCGAGAGATCGGCGAACTTCAGCGTCGCGACCGCCACCTTCAGCGCCGTCGCATCAAAATCCTCCGGCGAGAGCTCAACCCCGAGGCCCGCCTCGTGCAGCCGCTCGCGCGCCTTCTCGCTCACCATCTCGATCAGATCACGGAGTTTAAGGACACCGCCTGCTCGCGTCTTGAACGGTCTCCCATCGGCGCCGTTCATCGTTCCGAAGCCGACATGCTCGAGCTCGCCTTCGCGCGCATAGCCGGCCAGGAGGGCGGCGCGGAAGACGACCTCGAAATGGTCGGCTTGACGCTGGTCGACGACGTAGAGCGCAAGCTCGGGATCGAAGCTGCGACGTCGGTCGAGGATGGTCGCAAGCTCGGTCGTCCCGTACATCGCCGAACCTTCCGACGAAACCACGATCAGGGGCGGCAGGTCTCGTTTGTCGTCGTTGCGGTTGACACGGATGATCTCGGCGCCCTGGTCGGAGAACAGCAGCTCCCTGTCCGTCAGCTCCTTGATCATCGGTGCGATCAGCGGGTCGACGTCGCTCTCGCCGCGCCAGAGGTCGAAGTCGACGCCCAAGGTGTGAAAGTCGCGCTCCAGCGCCGCGCGCGTCACCCGCGCGAAGTGGGCCCAGAGCAGCCGATAGCCGAACCGGCCGGCCTGCAGGTCGGCGGTCGCCCGCCGGGTGCGCTCCCGATAGGCGGGGTCAGTCCGGTTACGCTCCGCCGCGGCTGGATAAAGGCGGTCGAGATCATCGAGAGCGATGCGCGAGAGCAGCGCCTCGACCTTTGCCTCGTCCGCCGGGCCGAACCCGTCCGGGCGCTCTTCCAGCGGCGCCAGCGCCGCCCTGATTTCGGCGTCCTCATCGAACACGGCGCAGATCAGCAGGCCCATCTGCAGGCCCCAGTCGCCGAAGTGGGCGTCGCCGATCACGGTGTCGCCCCGGAAGCGGGCGATGCGCTTGAGACTCTCGCCGATGATCGACGCGCGCAGGTGACCGACGTGCATCTCCTTGGCGACGTTCGGACCGCCGTAGTCGACCAGCACCCGCCTCGGACGGTCGACGCGACCGGCGCCGGCGCGCGGATCGTCGGCGATCGCCTGCGCCCGCGCCGCAAGCGCGGCGTCCGTCACCCGCAGGTTCACGAATCCTGGACCAGCCACCTCGACTGAGGCCAGGCGCCCATCGCCGCGTAGCCGCTCGGCGACCGCAGCTGCGATCTCGCGCGGGTTGCGGTGCGCGGCCTTGGCGGCGGCCAGTGCGCCGTTCACCTGAAAATCGGCGAGTTCCGGCCGGTCCGATCGGGTGGCGCGGCCAAACCGCGCTTCGAGACCGATGTCGAGAAAAGCCTCCGCCGCGGCTTGCCCCAGCGCCGCCGCCAGATCCGTCATTGCCCGGACGGTTGCGCCTGCGCTGTCACCGCCGGCGCATCGCCGGCGTTTACCCGGAACCGCTTACCTGCCTGGTTGAAGGCCGCCATCTCGGGCGTCACGTCGAAGCCCACGAGAATCTCGAAGTTGGAGCCGGAGACGTTGCGGTCGGCGCGCGGAATGGTGATGCCGTCGACATGGTCGGTGACCAGCACGCGATCCTGTCCGGACGGGAAGTTGGCGCGGATGGTGAAGTACTGCTTGTCGAGCACCGCGTAGTTCCGGTCGGTGACCGCCACCCAGTAGGTGTATTCCTTGCTCGACCCGCGCGCCTGCGGTCCTCGTCCGAAGGCGAACAGGAGCTCCATCTCCACGTGGATCGGGTTGGCGCCGGTGTATTCGCAGCCGGAGTGCAGGTCCTGAACCTCGCCGGTGAAGCCGACCGCGTCGTAGGCCTCGCGGTTGTCCTGCAATTCCACGTAGCGCGAGGCGTCCCACAACGTCTTCACATAGGGGCACGGTCCGGCGTTCTTTTTGCCCGGCAGATCGAGGCGCTTGGTGGTGTTCCACTCTTCGTCGCGTTTGGCCTTGGCGGCCTCGTCCTCTGACGAACCCTGGCTGCCCTGGCCCTGACCACCCGGGCTTCCGTACTGGGCGAACGCCGGCGCGGCCGGCAGCGCCAGCATGGCGACCAGGGCGCCGATCAGGAAGGGGTCACGCATGGGGAGCACTCCAAAGGCCCTCTGGCTCGCGGTCTCCGCGGGAAATCGGGCTTTCGGATGGCTTGATACCGGCTTCAGCCACGGCCCGCAACGCGACTGGCGGGCCGGAGGCCCAGCGCCTAGACTCGCAGGGCCATGCCACCTGCCGCCGCCGACCGCCCGCCGCTCAAGGTGCTGCTCGCCAGCCCGCGGGGCTTCTGCGCCGGCGTGGACCGGGCGATTCACATCGTCGAGCGCGCGCTGGAGACCTACGGCGCGCCGGTCTATGTCCGCCACGAGATCGTCCACAACGCCCATGTGGTCGAGCGCCTGCGCGGCATGGGTGCGGTGTTCGTCGACGAGCTGGATGAATGCCCTGACGACCGGCCGGTGGTCGTCTCCGCCCACGGCGTGCCGAAGTCGGTGCCGGCGGAGGCCGAGCGGCGCAACCTGATCTACCTCGACGCCACCTGCCCGTTGGTCTCCAAGGTGCATGTCGAGGCCGAGCGACACAACGCCGCGGGGCGCGAGATCGTGCTGATCGGCCACGCCGGCCACCCGGAAGTGGTGGGGGCGCTTGGCCAGTTGCCGGACGGCGCGATGACCCTGGTCGAGACCCTTGCCGACGCCGAGGCGTTCCAGCCGCGCGATCCAGCCCGCCTCGCCTTCGCCACCCAGACCACGTTGTCCGTCGACGACACTGCTGAAATCGTTGCAGTGCTGCGGCGCCGCTTCCCGCAGATGGCAGCCCCGCACAAGGAAGACATCTGCTACGCAACCACCAACCGGCAGGAGGCGGTCAAGGCCATCGCCGCGGCCTGCGACCGCCTGATCGTGGTCGGCTCACCCACATCGTCGAACTCGCTCCGCCTGGTCGAAGTGGCCAAACGCGCCGGCGCCACCGACGCCCGCCTGGTCGAAGACGCCAGCGCGCTCGACTGGGACTGGCTCGCCGGCGCAACGACGCTTGGCCTCACCGCCGGCGCCTCCGCGCCGGAGGCGCTCGTCGAAGGTTTGATCGCGGCGCTCAGCAGCCGGTTCGAGATCGCCCTAAAAGAAGCGGTGATGGCGCGAGAGACCGTGAGCTTCAAATTGCCGCGGGCGCTGACCGGCTAGGTCGCTCGGCGGCGACGCTGAGGCCGGCGGCCCAACGACAATCAGCGCCTAGCGACTCAGGCGCCTGACGATCTCCGCCGCTTCGATTCCGGCGAGAGGAAGGGCGAGCGCCTCCTCGGGGAAGGCGGCTCGTTCCGGCCTCATTTCTGACGTGAACCATCGGCACTCGATCAACCTGTGCTGCGAATCGGAACCCCCTCCGACGAGCACCACGGTCATCTTTGGACCGCCTGATTTGAGCTGAACGACGTCCCCGACCTTGAAAGAGCGCATGAGCATCTCGGAAAAGCTTGAACGCGCCAGCATAGACCCGAATCGGCTCGTGCTGGTGGAATCAGCAGACGGTCGTCCACTGAAGTTGGACGTTGGCGCCCGGGTTCGCCTGCGTAGCGGGGGTCCGCCTGCTCTGGTCGTCGACGTGGTTGGCGAAAACGTCACCATAGCCTGGGTCGTCGGAACGGACGCCGAAGAGGCGTCATTCAACGCCAAGTGTCTTGATCAGATTGCGTAAATCTCTCTCGACGCCCCTGACATAAGGGGCGCAAACGCCCCTGTTGCGACGGTCCGACGGCCGCGCCTTCCGATACCGAGCCGCGCCACCAAGTCGCACCCCAACGCGTTCCTTATCTCGCGCGCCCGTGGCCGGACGCCCGGCGTGCTGGTGCGCAGCGGCGTGAACGATCTCCACCACGGTTCATTTCCTGTTCAACCGTCTCGCGGCAGAGCTGCGCCATTCAACGTGTGGACAGTGTAAGACGATGGCTCTCGGAGCTCTCAAGATTGGGGATGTGGTCCGGCTACGGTCCGGCGGACCGGCGATGACCGTCGTCTCGCTCGCCTGCGGTCCCGACAGGGCGCTCGTGGAATGCCGCTGGTTCAACGACGAGATGAAGACGAACAGCGCCCAGTTCCCCGAGGCTGCCCTGGTCGGCGACAACGGGAGCCTGGACGCCGCCAGCGTCGCCAACCGCCTCTCGGGCTTGTCCGGCGCCTAGCCGCACCGCGGAGGCGGCCAGGGTCCGACAGCCGCTAACCTGCGCAATCGCAGAATTCGGGCTCGCGCACTGCGTCAGAAGAAAGCGAACGCGCGGATCTCGATGCTCTCGCGCGGGGGCGCGTCTGCGCGGGTCGCCGGGTCGGTGAAGCTGGTGTGGGCGCCCCAGCGCGCGCGGCCGTCCTTTTCCGAATCGTAGACCTTGAACACCAGCGCCTCGTCACGGCGCATGCGGTCGAACCAAGTCCAGCGGTGGTCGGCGTTGTGCTGGAACATGTAGATCTCGCCCACCCGGTGCGGGAAGCGGCGCTCGGCGGGGATGAAGTCCTCCGGGGCGATCGAGCGGGCGTCGACGATGGCCAGCGGATTGCGCTCGATTGGCGTGTTGGTGGCGCGCCAGACCTGGACGATGGCGAAGCGGCGCTGAAGCAGCGCGTCGGCCTCGTCCGGCAGGACCTCGCGCACCCGGTTCGGGCCCGACCATTCGGTGTAGTCGTTGTGCACCGAGCGGACAGGTTCGCGGATTTTCCTTTCCAGCCGCACCGCTTCATCCGAGTGGCGCAGCGTGTGGTCGAAGATGTGCACGCGGCGCGCGCCGGTGCGGGCGGCGATCAGGCCCTGCATTTCCGGATAGTAGACGCGCTCCAGCTCGACCGGATCGTAGAAGTCGCGCATGGCCGTCGGGTGGTCGACCAGCTCGAAACCCGCGCCATCGAGGGTGAAGGCTCGCCCGCGGCCATCTTCGATCGTCACTTCGTGCGGATCGGGCGCGCCGGTGTAGCGGCGTTCGAGGCCGTCCTTGCCGCCGGTCTCGCTGACCGGCTTTTCGGCCGTCTTGCGCATGTAGATGACGCTGGCCTGAACGGTCCGCGCTTCGACGGCGACGTCGGACATGGCGATCTCCTCGCGTTCGAGCCCAAGATAGGCGCTCGACCTTCGAAGGGCGAGGCCCCGGCCTCAGCGCATGCTGCGGCGCTGGGCGAGCGCGCAGACCGTCGACGAGCCGATGGGGCCCTCCTCGTCGTAGAGAAAGCACTCGCCGATTGCGACGCCGGCGGTGGCCTGGTGGTTGATCACCTCGAATCCGACCCATTCGGCCCTCGGCAGCCGGTGAAGATAGAGGGTGGCGTCGCTGTTGATGTAGTCGAGGCCCTTGTCACCGGAGTTGGCGAAGGGGCTGGCGAAGTCGGCCGCCAGCGCGACGCGGCTGAAGGGGCTCAAGGGCTCGCCTTCGATCAGCTCGCGCACCTCGCGCATCCACATCTGCCGCTTCGATCCGGGCACGCCGAACCCGCCCGATATGGCGCGCGTCTCCCACATGCCCCCCATGCCGCCGCGGCGGTCCTCCGGCGGCGGTATTTCGTCCGGCTTGGGGACGTCCCAGTTGGGTGGCGACCAGATCTGATTCTCGGGATTCTCGGTGCGGCGGAGGAACTGCGCGGTCGCCCGCGCCATGCTGGTCCCGGCGGAGAAGAACTCGGCATCGACCACCTTGATGCGGCCGCCGTCGCGAAGGATGCGCGTCGTCACCTCGACCGGCGAGAGGTCGGGCAGGCGGTACATGTCGACGGTGAGCCGGGCTGGCATGAACTCCGGATTGTCGACCAGGCGTTCAAGCTCGCGGCCCAGGAGGCCGACGACGACGCGGCCATGCAGCGACTTCGGGTCCCATGGCCCGCGGCTGACCCCGGTCGGCTGAAAGCGCGCGCCGTCGCGCGTGAAGAAGGGTTCTGTTGTCATGACGCGCGCGACCATGCCGAATTCCGCCGGGCGCGCAACTGGCTTGACCGTCAGCCTGCGTCCGGGATCAGCTTCAGGCCCACGCGGATGGTCGCCGGGCGCAGCGGGCCGAAGCCCTTGGCGGCGACGTCGTTCAGCGGATCGGCGATCTGGCCCTGATCGACCGCGGTCTGGCCGTACTTGGCGACCAGGGCGTCGCTCCAGGCCGAGTAGGCGCTGAGCACCGGATCGGCGACCACCGGGACCGAAGCGACCAGTTCGTTGAAGTTGTCGGCGTGGCTGCCTTCGTAGCGCAGCGAAACGACCGGATCGGCGGCGTTGCCGCAGTCGCGGTAGCAGTCGGCCGAATAATCGCCGCCGAGCCCGATCTTGATGTCGTTGAAGGTCGGCTGGCTCGGCACCGGGTGGTCGTAGCCGCCGGCGAAATACTGGGCGATGTCGAAGCTGCAGGCGCCGCCGTAGCCATCGATGCCCAGGTTGTCGATCTTGCCCTTGGTCTCGCCGACGATGACCGTGCAGCCGTCGACCTTGTAGGTGCGCGTGTCGTCGTCGGTCCTGAACGCCGGGCCGGTGATGGTCTGAAGGTAGGCGACGTTGGCGCCCAGCATGTCTGGCGTGAAGATTTTGGCGATCTTGGCCGAGGGCGTTGCGGAGGACGCCGCGCTTGCGGCCGCCGCGCTGGCGGTGCTGGTCGTGTTGGCTGGCGCCTTCGAGCAGGCGGCCAGCGCCATGCAAGCCAGAAGGGCGATGTGGTGCGTTCGCATTCGGCTAAGCTAGCCGATTGGCGCAACCCGGCAATAACCCTCACCGCGGCGCACGCAGCCGCCGATGCCGGACCTAGACCGGCAGCACCCGGCGGTTTGGCGCATCGAGGCGAAAACTCACGTGCCGGGCCGGAGCGCCGAGGACAGGCCAAGGCTGCGCCGCCTCCTCGATCACCGCCGAAGACTCGATCAACCCGTCCACGCCGAAACCCTCGAGCGCCTGGGCGATCCGCTGGCGCATGAGCGGGTTCAGGTCGGGGGGCCGGCCCGTGCCCCGGTACTCGCCCGCGAGCCGCATATCCACGTCGTTGGCCGCGAGGATCGCGGCGATCCTGACGCCAAGCATGTTCAGCGCGCCGATGTCGACGTCGTCGCCAGCGAACAAGGCAGAAACGACCGGCTGGCCGCGCACGAGGGTGTCGGCGCCGGCCGCCTGCAGCGCGGCGGCGACCTCGTCTGCATCCAGCCATGGGGGTCTGTGGGTCAGCGCCGCATGCAGCAGGCCGGCCCGCACGACGAACGCCTGGAGCTCGTATCGCACGAGCACACTGGCCGTACCGATCGCGTGGCTGAGAAACGGGCGACCGTCCGGCCGGTAGACACCGTCGAACAGGAGCGTGGCGAGGTCGCCCGCCTCTTCGAACCCGAGCACGTCCTCGTCCGAATAGCCGCGGCCAAGCGCCTGTTCACGCAAGCGGACGCGGCTCTGGGCGAGTTCCTCCGGCCGCATCGGCGCATCGAGATCGACTCCCGCCGACCCCGAGCGGCGCAGACTGACCTCTGGCAATTTCTGCCGCGCGAAGCCTCCTGAGAACGCGTCCGCGTCCACGATGGGCCACCGTTTCGCGAAGGCCGCGGCGCTGGCTTCGCAGCCCGCCACGCTCCAGCGCCGGCGGAAGAACGCGCGGTCGGAAAGCGGTCGCGGGCCGAACGCAGCGTAGGTGATCCGGGCGGACGGCTCGAAGAAGACACGTTCTCCCTGCTCGCGCGCGAACAGCGCCAGATCGAGGTGCTCGTGCACCAGGAGCACGTCGCTGGAGATCGCCCCGGGCTGGCGAACGAAGTCGGTGCGCGCGAGGACGTAGTGGTATTCGGTAAAGTCCACCGCCGCTCGGTCGAGCTCGGCGGCGGCTTCAGCAGGCTGGCCGGTCAGCCTGTGATGGTCGGACAAGAGGACGGGCGGCGCGGTCTCCGACCAGATAAACTCGCCGCCGGCCATATGGATGGTTGTCGGAGCCCCCTCGCCGCCTTGCAGATAGAGCGGCGCCACGAGGGCCGCGCCCGTCTCCTCGGCGCAGGCGACCAGCTTGGCGAGGCAACCGCGTTCGACGGCGATGTCGTTGTCGGCGAAGGCAACGTACTTCGTGCGGATTTCGGGCAACAGCGCACGGCGCGCCGCCGACGGCTCCATCCAGTCCGGGTGCGCGACGAGCCGAAAGCCCCGTTCGGCGGCATGCCGGCGCAGCGCATCGGCAAACTTCGGCGGCGCGTCGAAGTCGACATAGATGAGATCGAAGGGGA
>Ga0070735_10001408_pt1 | contig 23291 bp, 21 predicted proteins | sample Coa_R1_FD_66443 | JGI IMG/M metagenome (GOLD analysis project Ga0070735, IMG submission 66443) | Surface soil microbial communities from Centralia Pennsylvania, which are recovering from an underground coalmine fire - Coalmine... | ecosystem: Environmental > Terrestrial > Soil > Unclassified ...
CCAAACCGTACCAACCGGTGTCTGCGTTGTAGCCCGCGAAGACGATGATGGGCACATGCCACAAGGCCCAAATTATGCCCGAGATAACAGCAGTGGCGGTGAATGAATAGCGTTTCGCCAACTCAGGCACGAGGAATCCACGCCAGCCGATTTCTTCGCCCAGAGTGGTTGCGCAGTTCTCGACCACGCCGACTGTTGCGACGATCAGGAAAAAGAGCCCGATACCGAAAGGCTTGGATATTGGACCGAGACCTAAGAACCGCGAAAACGCATCGGCAGTCTGTATCGGGTTTAAGGCGGCGATGCCGGTGAGCCAGGCGATGGAGTAGGTAAAAGTGGAATAGCCGAGGGGGATTAGATAGCTGACGACTTGGTAACGGGTTCGGCCCCACTTCCAACCGAGGCTGGCGATTGGGCGACCGAGAAGCTTGCAGGTCAGCATGGCCCCGAGGGCGGGGCACCACATCAGGCCGGTAGTGTAGGCCCCGGCGGCAGCATTAGTGCCTTTGGATTTGATGATCAGGAAATAGAATAGACAGCTGGCGGCCCATGTTAGAAGCAGGTACGTGGGAATCGCGCGGCGGTCGGCAGCCGGATTCATTAGGACAGGTTACAGCATTCTGCGGTAACGGAAGCCAACCGTTGGGATTCCGTCCGGTTGGTCGGAAATCCGGAAGTTCTCGGCGTCCTCGGATGCTTGCGGAATGCGACCGTCAAGGCGCCAAGAACATAGGAAACGCTCATCCGAACCATAAGTGAGGCCGAATGTTTGTGCGGGCGGGCGCCGGGTCGGGGAGTGATGAAGCTAAAGGAGATCCTTCTACACGGCCTCTTGTGAAACAGTGGCGGTCTGTTGCTCTCTAACTCATGACGGCACTATCGAGGTGAGGAAATGAAACTAACGTCTTTGATTCTAGAAGAGCTGGATCGTGAGGCTGAACTAACCCGTCGGGCGCTGGAGCGCGTGCCGAAAGACAAAAACGACTGGAAGCCACATCCGAAATCCATGCCTTTGGGGCAACTGGCTCATATGGTGGCGACCATGCCTTCCTGGATAGCCATGATCGTGAAACAGGACGAACTTGATATCCGGCCCCCGGCGGGAACGGGCAACGGTGCATCCCGGAATATCGATTCGAGCGAAGGGTTGGTCAAAGCGCTCGACAAAGCGGTAGAGGATGCGCGAGAGGCTGTGTCCAATACCACGGACAAAAAATTGCAGACTACCTGGAAATTACTTGAAGGCGGGAAGGTCGCGATGGAGCATCCACGCTACTCATTTATCATGGATAACTTCAACCATCTCGCCCATCACCGTGGCCAGCTGACGGTGTACCTCCGAATGAACGATGCGCAGGTGCCCGCGATCTACGGCCCCTCAGCTGACGACCATCGCTTCTGACTGGGTCTATTTTGCCGCAGCGATTGAGTCGACCTTGATCGCTTTAGTCTTGGCGTCCAGGGTACCGGTGACGATCACCCGTTTGCCGGCGAGTTTTTCCGGCGTCGTCTGGTCGCTCAGCATATAGACTTCCTTGCCGTCATACAGGACGTAAGAGGCGCCATGCGCCAGGACGCAGGCAACGGTGCATTCGGCGTCCGTGGGTCCCATTCGCATGCTCTTGTGGTCGGCACTGGAGCACATGCTATCGGTAATGACGCCAGTGAATTTGCGCTGGCCCTGCGCGTCTCCAGGCACGAGGGCCAGCGTTGAAATTATGAGGATGCCAAAGAGGAGGCGCCTCATAGAGATTTGCTTATTCGCTGGTTTATTCACCGGGGGTCATGAGATGCGCGGTGGACGTGCCCGCGTTCATGATCCAGACGCCACCCGACGCGCCGCTCTCCGGCAATCCGAGTGTTTTGGTGGTCGCGCCCGGCACGGCGATGGTCACGTGGCTCCGCGGGTGCTCCGGATCGCCCATCGAGTGATACCATACCGATCCGAACTCGGGCTTAACGCGGGTTCCATCCTTCTCGGCGGCGTCGAGTGCGGCTTGTTTCTGAGCGCCCATCGCCTCGAACTTCAGGTTCTGAGCAGCGCGCTCCAGGTTGCCAGGGCTGGTGCATTCCACAAGATATGCCGGCTGCCCCTGCAGCCCTGACTTGTCGTAACAGACCAGTTTGTTGGTGCCCTTCTTCAGGGTGTCGTAGGTGTAGTCGGCCTTCCACTTGATGACGGTAGCGTCTTTCGCCAAATTACCCGGCGCGGCGCGCAGCGCCTTGTCAATAGCGGCTTGGTCTTGCGCAAACGCGCTGGCCGAAGCCACCAAGATTCCGAGAACGATCAGGTTCATGCGTTTCATTGTGTAATCTCCAGATGTCGGACGCGATCCGCGGATTAGCTACCGCGGCTCGATCCAGTATATCGCGGGCGGGCTGAAGACGGCGAAACACACCCGTCCGCCAGCGGGCCTCCCCTACTGGGCAGGCTCCAGCCGGATCAGGGCGCCGTTTTCCTCGTCGGTGAGCACGTAGACCAGCCCGTCGGGGCCCTGGCGCACGTCGCGGATGCGCTGCTTCAAATCCGTAAGCAAGGATTGCCGCGCGGTTTCGTCCCAATTCTCATTGAACGTGATCCGCTCGAGATGTGGATATCCCTGGGCTGCGCCGCCCAGCATGGCTCCCACAAACACGTTGCGCTTCCAGTCGGGGAAGCGATCGCCGGTGTAGAACATCATCCCGGAAGGCGCGATCGAAGGGGCCCAGAAAATCAGCGGCTCGGTCATGCCTGGGGCCGTGTTCACGATCTTCGGTCCCGAATAATCGCGGCCATAGCTCGTCTTAGGCCACCCATAGTTCAGTCCTGGCTTAATAATGTTGATTTTATCGCCGCCGTAGGGACCGTTCTCGTTGTTCCAAAGGTCGCCAGTGAAGGGGTTGAAGGCGAGTCCCAGGGAATTGCGATGGCCCATGGAGTAGATCTCGGCTTTGTATCCGGGCTTACTGGCGAAGGGATTTCCGGGAGCCGCGGTGCCGTCGTCCTTAAGCCGGAGAATTTTCCCGCGCAGACTGCCGGGTTCCTGGGCGGCGTTGCCATTCGACGCGCCCGTGGTCATGTAGAGCATGCCGTCCGTACCCCAAGCGAGACGTGAACCCGAGCCTCCGTCGCCAGCCCAGGGATCGCAGATCAGAATGTCTTTGACGTCGACGAGCTGCCTACCTTCCAGACGTCCGCGAACGAGCGTGGTGGCCACCATGCCTTCGCCCTTCTCCGGGACATCCTTTGTATATGTGAGATAGACGAAGTGGTTCTGGGCGAAGTTCGGATGAGGCAGGACTTCCATCAGGCCAGACAGGCGCACGGAGTGCACCGCTGGAACGCCCGCGATGGGATCGGGATCGAGCCGGCCATCGCGCACCGTGCGAAGCTTGCCGTTGCGTTCGGTCACCAGCATATCGCCGTTGGGAAGCCACGCCAGGCTCCAGGGGTGCCACAAGCCGGTGGCGATGGTGGTGGTTTTGACGGCGGTCGCTTTGGCCTTCGCCTTATTCTTAGCTTTATCTTGCGGCTGTCCCTGAACGGTGCTCGGCAGGGTGGCGACGGCCACAAATGCGCCGAGCGAAAGCGCCAGCAGCGGGATAGTCTTCAGGGACGTTGACACTTTCATGAACCGATCTCCTTATATAAGGCCGACAGGTTGAAAGCTATCATGCCCCAACGGGTGTTAGCAAGCTCGGCGTGTTTTAGAAAAACGGCTCGCCTGGGAAATCAGATAGCTGCCTCTGGATGCACAGCGTTAGCAACAGGCGGTTAGACAGATTCACAGGTCCTCCGATTTAGTTCGGAAATTATATGTACCTGCGTTTCAATGCTGCAACTGGCGAAATCCCGGATTGAAAGGGATCACTACTGCCGCGCGTCGGCGGCCAGTACAGGGGCCTTAATCTTCATTTGGAAAGGAATGCTTTTGACAACGCCCATGATCAACTCCGAAAACTTGTAATGGTGGGTTCCGGCATCGTGCACGATCCTGCGAACCACAGGCATATCGTAATACTCGACGCCCCGGCCTAACGCGTAGGTGAGAAGCTTCTCGGTCATCACGCCGACGAAGACCTCGGGCCGGCTGGCGAGCGTTTGCCGTAGGCCCGCGACTCCGTCCACGTGATCGCCATTAAACAAAACTCCCGAAGGATCGATCCTGGCGCCGTCATCGGTTGCACGCCACCGTCCGATGGCGTCGAAGTTCTCGAGGGCGAAGCCCACCGGGTCCATGACTTTGTGGCAACCCGCGCAGACGGAGTCGGCGCGATGAGCCTCCATGCGCTCCCGAACCGATTTCGGCCGCGAGCCTTCGGCATTTTCGGTAAGCAGGGGAACATTCGGCGGCGGCGGCGTAGGAGGCACGCCCAGGAGGTTGGTCAGAATCCACTTGCCGCGCTGGACGGGCGAAGTGCGGTTGGGATACGAGGTCACGGTCAGGATACTAGCCTGACCCAGCAATCCGCGGCGCGCGGGGTCAGTCACCGGAACCCGCCGGAACTGGCTTCCGTAGATGTCGGGAATTCCGTAGTGCTTCGCGAGGCGCTCGTTCACGAAGGTGTAATCCGCATTCAGGAGATCGAGTACGCTGCGGTTTTCGTGCTGGATGCTCTCGAAAAACAGCTTGGTTTCCTGCAACATTGCTTCACGCAGGTTGTCGTCGAAGTCGGGGAAGTCCACCAGATTGGGGGACGCGCTCTTAAGATTGCGCAGGAACAGCCACTGTTCGGCGAAGTTGTCGGCCAGGGCTTCGGCTTTGGGGTCGGCCAGCATGCGCTTTACCTGTTGATCGAGAACCGCCGGGTCTTTGAGTTTGCCCTGAGCGGCTAGATTGAGGAGCGTGTCATCGGGAATGCTGCTCCAAAGGAAAAACGATAAGCGCGAGGCCAATGCGATGTCATCAATACGATAGGGCGTATCGGCGACTGCATTGGCCGGGTCGGGTTCGAAGCGGAAGAGGAATTCCGGACTCGCCAGGATCAGTTGGAGCGCCGATTCGATACCGGCGTCGAACGTGCCGTTACTGTTGCGGCGGCGCTGATAGAAGCTGAGGGACTCTTCGAGGTCGCTGTCCTTTAGCGGCCTGCGATACGCGCGTCGCGCCAGAGTGGAAAGAATCTTGCGCGCACACGGCAGTTCATCCTTAGGTGTGGCGGGCTGGCAAATCAAGATCTTGCGGCGGGAGGCCGTGTCTCCCGAGCCCGTCTGGTTGAAGGGGCCCTCCACGGTCAGCCGGTCTACCGAAGGATCGCCGGTGATGTCCTCGCCATCCACAGTGGTCCGCATAAACGCCTTGATCAGGTCGTCTTTCTCAGCGTGGCTCCTTAATACAGTTGTTGCCGAGATCGCTCGCGAACCGGCTTTGACGGGCAGGCGGATGGTCAGGCGCTGGTCTAGACCCGTGCCGAATTCTCCGGGGTTCGCTGCCATCTTGACGAAATCGTCGTGGCCGCCAACGGTGACCAGGCGAACTCTTTCGCCATCCAGGCTGATCTCGATCTGGTGCGCATCTTCCATGCCGCGCATCAGGTCGAAGGTATTTCGCCACAGCCGGACCTTAATAATGTATTCGCCGTCCACGGGGAAGGTATGGTGAACCAGAATTCCGCCGCGGGTTCCGAGCGGCAACCCTTCGATATGCTGGTCTTGAGAAAGATCCGGCCGGACGCGATACGTGGCGGTTGACGGAGCGATCGACAGATTGCCGAGGGCCAGACGGCTGATGTTCCAGGAAGCGGAAAGATACCGTTCCATCAGCGACGCCGATACTCGCAGCACGTCGGCGATGTTGTCGAACCCGCTGCTTTCGTCGTCGGGAGGCAAAAGAGCGGTGGGATCGACGTCCAAGGCCAGCAGGTCGCGGATGGCGTTGGCATATTCGGTGCGATTCAGGCGGTGCATGGTCGCGCGCCCCGGGTTGGGCTTGGCCGAATAACCACGGTCGAGCGCAGTTTCAAGATATGTTGGGAACCCGTCCAGAGTGGCTTTGTCGGGTCGCGGCATGCCTTGCGGGGGCATCGCGCCGACGCGGAGCTTGCGGATTACTTTCTCCCAGGTTTCGGCGCCCCTGGGGACGTCGGTGAGGTTGGCTCCCTGCAGCGAAAGGCCGCCCGTTTTCAGCTTTTCGTTGTGGCAGGTGACGCAGTATTGGTTGAGCAGGGCTGCCGGGGCCGAGGCAGGCGCCGGGCTTTGGGCCCGCACGGGAATGACAAAAGAGACTGAAACGACGACCAACGCTGTCCGGAATAGCACCTTTTCAAGTATAATGCCGCGACCAGTGCGAATCTACGTGGGATCAGCCGGCATAGGACCGACGTGCCATAGCCCGTTCCAATTCGGCTGCAATACAATGGGCTTTGCTCCGGCTTTCGATCGTGGTTCCGGCTTATAACGAGGCTTCCCGGCTCCCCCTGACTCTGCCCAAGATGGCGCAGTTCTGCGAGGATCATGGATCCGTCGAGATTCTGATCGTGGACGACGGATCCAAAGACTCGACGGCAGCAGTGGTTCAGGAGTTCGCCTCCCAGCATCCGTTTGCACGTTTGCTTCAGAATCCGAGCAACCGTGGCAAAGGTTACTCGGTACGCCATGGAATGCGGGAAGCCAAAGGCGATTGGATCCTCTCCACCGACGCCGATCTTTCCAGTCCTCTCGAGGAAGTGAACAAGCTGATCTGCGCGGCGGAGAAGGAAAAGGCGGCTGCGGCAATCGGTTCGCGCGCTCTGGACCGCTCGCTGGTCGGCGTCCACCAGGCGGCCATGCGTGAGGCGAGCGGACGTGTATTCAACATGGTGATGCGCACGGCTACCGGACTGCCGTTTCGCGATACCCAGTGCGGATTCAAGCTGTTCCGCAACGATGCTGCTCGCGTGATCTTTCCTCGCCAGCGCCTGGATGGATTCGGGTTCGACGTGGAGGATCTGCTCATCGCGCACATCCACGGATTCAAAGTGGTTGAGGTCCCCGTGCGATGGGACAACGTGGAAGGGACCAAGGTCAGCGCGCTGACCGGCGCCCGCGCGTTCTGGGATCTGCTGGTGGTGCGATGGCACCAATTGCGCGGGCGTTACCGCTAGGGGTTACTGCAATCCACATAGTGAACGGTCTGGTGTAGGCCAAACCATCTGAAGGCAAGACTTCCGGGATAGGATACGCAGACGGTAGAACTTCATCCGGTTCTCTGCGCGTCCGAACTTAAAACTCTTGGCGCGCTCCAGCTCCAAACCGGTCTATCATTTCAGACCTAATTGGTTGCGCGGATCTTTTCCCAGGATGTGCTTGACGTCCTTATTATTCTCATTGCAGATGTATTCCATCAGGTCCGTGCCAGTCTGCAGCGTCGAGTGGCCATACATCGTGAAGGGCCTGGTGTAGGCTCCTGGATCATCGACGACGGTTTCGTAGTCCAAATGATCCGCGTCCGGGCGAGTATAGCGCTCGGTCACGTGGAGCTTTTCGGTGTGCGGATGGCCGGCGAAGTCGAACCAGAAGAGGTCGTTGAAGCCGACCGAGTCGACCACTAGAGCATCGCCGTCCCATTTGGCGATGGAGTCGCCGTACCAGGTGGGATTCGGATCGGCAGGATGGCTCGCGCGGTCCAGGAAGATCTGGCGATAGCTGTGAATGTTGCCCTCAAATAGGAAAAAGACGCGGGTGGGCGTCGGCACGATCTGCCAGGGGTAGGGGTTCTGGCGGGGAACGCCGGTGGGAAGGCAATTGGCCTCGGGGTCGTCCTTGGACATGCGTTCCCGGGTGAGCTTTTCAGCCCAAGGCTGCGCGGGCAGCTTATCGCCGGGCTTGAGAGAGTCGGAGATGTCGTAGATGAAGTTCCGATCGGGACTCCACAGGCCGGACAGATCCACTTTGCCATCGGGAGTGCGAGGCGTGGAACTGGACTTGGACTTCGCGCCTTTCCCCTGGCCGCCTTTTTGGCTCTGCCGGGCGTTGGCGGGAGCGGCTCCGCTGTTCTGGCCAGGAGCAGGAAGCGAGGTCGTTAACAACGAGGCCATCGCCGTCGCAATAACTAAGATGATTCCCTTATCGAGCTTCTGCATGGGGCCTCTTCTAATTCCACTCAGAGTCAGTTTACACGGTTGTTGACCCGAAGAGACAAATGTCAAATCATCATTTCATTCGTCTTTGGTTCGCCTGCGGACCCGTTTAGTACTGCTAGCCCTATCTTGGGTTCTAGAACTTTCTCATTTTATCGGTCCAAAGGTACCCGGAGATTGCAGTTGACAACCGGCGTGCCGCGAGGCAAACTAATATCTCTTACGTATACCAACGTGTTAACAACTTCGACAACGAAGTGACAACACGGCGTCAACTGGTATTTCTTGGGGACCTTCCCATGGGAGTGGGAATGGCGAGAGCCTGCGCAGTTTTAGAAGCAGGCCGGATTAAGACTCGGAGGAATTAAGTGCTGGAAATGCAACCGGAGGCATCGTGGTTCGCGCTGTTCGTAAGGCCAAACCACGAGAAGCATGTCTCGTATGTTCTTGAGCAGAAAGGAATTGAGAGCCTTCTGCCCTTGTATCGCGTCCGTAAAAAATGGTCCGACCGGTACAAAGAGATTGAACTTCCGCTGTTCCCCGGTTATGTGTTCGGCAGCTTTGATCCAACCCGCCGCGTTCCCGTACTTAATACCCCTGGAGTGATCGACATCGTTCGGAATGGTACGGACCTGGCGCCGATACCAACGTCCGAAATCGCGGCTTTACAGATTCTCATGAAGGCGGGTGTCCCGTGCCAGCCTTGGCCGCATCTCGAAGCCGGCCAACTCGTGGAAATCGAGAGCGGGCCCCTGACCGGGCTCTCCGGTACGGTCATTACGGTCAAGAACGAAATGCGGCTCGTCCTATCGGTAAAGCTATTGCACCGTTCGGTCTTGACGGAGCTGGATCGAGACTGGGTCCGCCCCGTGAAACGCAAGCTAGCCGTATGCGCGTAATTCTACTTCTGCCCATCCTCCGGCGGCGAAACTAAAATTCGCAGATCGCCGGCTGGCCCATCCTCCTCACGCACGATTCAACAACCATGCCGATCCGCACCAACAGGACGCGATTAGTCACTTTTCGGATATCCGCCGGAGAGCACCATTCTCTTACCAATGCGTGCGCCAACGAAGGTGCGCGGAGTATTTCCGATTATGCCCGATCGGCCGTTTTAGCCCGCATGATGATTCATCGGGCGTCCAATCTTTCGTTAGGCGACGACCTGGTAACCCTCGAAACCCGCCTGGAAGAGATCGACCAGGCGCTTCAAGAGTTAAGTCAGACGATTGCACGGGTTATGGGCAAAAGATCGGGGAAAGATTCAGCAGGCGAAACCCGGCGAGCCTCGACTGAGTTTAAGCACGAGGCGTACAAGTGAAATTTCGCATTTCCTTCTTTATCGCTCTATCTTTTTTAGGGGCATCCGCATTCGGCCAAACTCGGGGATTCCTTAAGGTGTCTGTTCTCGACGGGGACGGCGCGTTCAACGACATCAAGAATAAGATCGGGCATCCCCCGGTGGTGGAAGTCCGCGACGAAAGCAATGAAACAGTGGCGGGGGCGGAGGTCGTATTCACGCTGCCGGCCTTGGGTCCTGGTGGAACATTCGCGAACGGTCAACGAACGGCGAAGGTAACCACGGACGCCCGGGGTATCGCCACCGCGGAGAGTTTTCGTCCGAATACGATGGAAGGACGTTTCGCCATCGCCGTAGCAGCCAACTACATGGGCAAGCAAGGCGCCGCGGTGGTCGCCCAAAGCAACACTTTGGCTGCCAGCGGCGGCCACAGTAACAAGAAGCTTTGGATCATCTTAGCGGTGGTCGGCGGGGGCGCTGCTGGCGCGATCGTGGCCACGCACTCCAGTTCCTCGTCTGGCAGTGCGGCGGCTGCTACTTCCATTACGGTGGGTCCGGTGACTGTAGGAGCTCCGCGATGAAACTGCTCGCTCTGGTTCTGACACTTGGCTGCGCCCTAAACGCTGCGACCAACAGCTGGATTCCGATTACAGGCGTCGTTGTGGATCCGGTAAATCAATCTTTACGCCCCATTCAGGGTCTTCCGGGAGCTTCTTTGCTCGGACCCGCGCTGAATTTGCCGTTCGCGGTGAATCGGGCAGTGGTTCTGGGAAAGAACGTGGCCATCGCGATCGACGCGACAGACTCCGGGCAGGCCTGGCTTGTCACGGGACTGCTGAGCGGAGACATCGCGGCGAATCCTTTACAAGGGGCTATCGCTGGCACCGACCGCATCGCGACCAACGACGCGGGATCGGTTGCGGTGCTCTATTCAAAATCCAATTCTCAGCTGCAGTTCGTGAGCGGCCTTCCGGGCAGCGCGTCGGTCTCCGATCCAATCTCGTTGGCGGGGATTCCCGGAACAGTCGGTGCGATCGCAGTAAGCGATGACGGAGGATGGGCCCTTATCGGCGTGTCCGACTCCGACTCCGGTTCGGGTGCAGTTTACCGCGTGGGTCCGGCAACGAATAATCAGCTGCTAACGCTGACGACCCTGGGTGATCCCAGAGCTATTGTCTTGAAGTCCGGCCAGGATGCCGTGATTGCGGACTACGCCAGCGACCAAGTATTTCTGGTGCGGGATGTCATAGGAGCTCAGGAGCGGACACCTCTAGTCGACGGGTCCGGTGGAGTGAGCGGTCCAATAGCGCTTCTAATTCTCCCCGATCAGAGCATGCTGATCGCGAACGCTGGTTCCCAAACCATCGGGCGCGTGGATCCGGTCACCATGCAGATGAGCACGATCCCGATGAACGGGGTCCCAGACAGATTCGAAAAGCTCTTGCAGCCAGGTGTATACGCACTGAACCAGCCCGGTGGAGCGCCTTTACTGCTCCTGGATGCATCCTCTGATCTCAACGTAGTGTTTGTTCCGCAGGAGCGATAAGAGGCGCCATGAAGAAATCATTCCTACGGATGACGATTCTCGCTCTGGCCGGAGGCGTGTCGGCTTTTGCGGCAGCGCCACAGTATGTCTTGAGTTATATCGTGAACGGCAACCAGTCGGCTCTAACGACCGGCGTGATCTTGCCGCCGACGGCCGTCGGCACAACCAGCACCGCCACCGTAGTCGTATTTAACCAGGGTGATGGAGACGGCGCGATCAACGGCGTGACGGGATCCGGAGGCGTCTTTCAGGTCACGGGGCTTCCCACTTTTCCCGCGACCGTCAAAACGAATTCAAACGTCACTTTCATCGTCAGCTTTACGCCCACGTCAAGCGGCCAGGCATCGGGAAGCCTGACGATCAATTTCGATACGGGCGCTCAGGTAATCGCGCTATCCGGCCAAGGCACGGGTGTGTCGTTCACCGTGCAGAATATTACATCTCCGCCAGCGACGACCATATCCGCAAACGGAACGCTTGCATTTCCGGCCACGCCACTCGGCAACAGTGCGTCGATGACGCTGAGCGTTACGAACACCAGCGCCGCAGCCGAAAGTTTACAGCTCGCGATAACGCCCCCCACCAATTTCGCTTTGAACGGCGTGACTCAACTAAACCTAAATCCGAACGACACCAAGACATTCTTTGTGGTGTTTACACCGGCGGCCATCGGTCCTCTTACTGCCCAGCTCCAGATCGGGGCCAACTTCACGATTAATCTTGCAGGAACCGGACAAGGTTCGAATCTGACGTTTTCGCCTGTGACCAACGGTGTAATCCTGTTCCCCAACACCGCCGTAGGGAGTACAGCCGCGGTTACTCTGACGATCACCAATACAGGAAACATCGCCGCCACCGTCACCAGCGTGGGCATACCGGCATCCGCATTTTCGATTACCGGTACGCTACCGCTTCCACTCGGTCTGCCTCCTGGGGGGACGGCCACCATCGGTTTGCTGTTCACGCCCAACGCTGTCGGCGCGCTAACCTCAACTCTGGTCATCGATAGTAAGACATTTGGCCTTCAGGGAGTTGGATCGGCCCCGGCACCGCTTCCCGGCATCAGCTTTACAGGCGTCGGGGATACGGCTGCCCCGCTGCAGCAGCCCACGGTTGGATTACAACTGGCGGCCCCGTATCCGCAGGATTTGACCGGCACACTGACGCTGACGTTCGCTCCAGGTTCGTTCGCCGACGATCAGACTATTCAGTTCGCGAGCGGCGGGCGCACGGTCAATTTCAAGATTCCGGCGAATACGACCGGAGCCGTCTTCGGACAAGCCGGCCAGGTTCAGTTCTCGTCGGGGACGGTGGCCGGAGTGATCACCTTTACACCGGCGTTTGCTGTCGGTAGCGTGAACGTGACGCCAAGCCCTGTCCCGGTCAAAACAGTCCAAATCGCGGCAAGCGCACCGGTGCTGCGGAGCTTGCAACTTGGGACGCAGACGGCAACGAGCTTTGAACTGCTCATCACGGGCTACTCCACATCGCGCTCCGTGAGCGGACTTCAATTGAATTTCACTCCGAGCGCAGGATCGACGCTGTCGGCTACCTCAATTCCGGTCAACTCTGATTCCGCCTTCAGTTCGTGGTATCAGACGGCAGCGTCCCAAACTGTGGGAAGCCAGTTCACGGCGTCCCTGACTATCAATCTCAATGGCAACGGAAATGCGGTGCAGTCCGTGTCGGTTACCGCGAGCAACGCCCAGGGTGCTTCGAACCCTGTCAGTGTAAATCTACAATAGGTTTTCCATGACTCTCCCTCGACTGCTGAAACACCTTGTTACATTTCTGGCCGTCGGTGCTCTCGCTGTTGCCGCCGACACTCCCAGCGAGCCTGTTGCGCAGACGCACAGGCCCGAGGCGGTGATCGGACCCGACGATTCCGTGTCGATTCTGGCGTTGAACTGCGACGAGATCAGCAAAACCTGGCGGATCAGCAGCGCAGGCGAATTGAATCTGCCCATGGTGGGCGCGGTTCGAGCGGCGGGATTAACGGTTCAACAGCTGGAAGACACTCTGGCGGATCGGTTAAAGAAATTCGTGATCGAACCGCAAGTGACGGTGTTCGTTACTGAGTTCCGGAGTCAGCCTGTTACGGTGACCGGAGCGGTAGAAAAGCCCGGCGTCTATCAGCTTGAAACCGGTAAGACTTTGTTTGAAGTGCTAGTCATGGCGGGCGGAGCCAAGAACGCCGGCACGACGGTAAATCTAAAGCGGGCGACCCAGCGGGGTGAGATCGGAATGCCCGGCGTCGTTTTAGACAAAGACGGTGTCTATGCCAGCGTCGATCTGGATCTTAAAGACGTTCTGGAGGGTCGCGGGGACAAGGCCAGCCTTCGGCTCATGCCCGACGATCTGATAACAGTTTCCGTAGCGCGGCCCGCCCGGTGGGTGCACATTTCGGGGGAAGTGAACAAACCCGGATCCGTCGAGCTCGTGACTCAAGAGGTCATATCCCTGATGAAAGTGCTGGCCGTGGCCGGCGGACTTTCGAAGGACGCCAAGCCTACGTCGACGATGATCATGCACAACAATGCCAATGGGATCTTGACTTCCACGGTCTTCGTGGACATGAAGAAGATTATGAACGGCAAGGCGCGGGACTTGGAACTGACAGATGGAGATGTCGTCGTGGTTCCAACCAGCGGCCTGAAGGCGATTGCGCACCAGGCCCAAGGTGCAGCAATGAGCAGCGGCGTATACGCCGCATTCAATATTCTGGCTCGCTACTAGCCCGCGCACAAGCGAGCGCGCAAACACCTCCGCCAAGAGTTACTACATGTCGAATCGCACAGGACCCCCGAACGGGACAGGCCGCGAACTGGTGCTTCACCAAAGCAACAATGGTGACGATCCCCAGAAGTTTGTCTACCTGGAACCGTTTGATTCACAGCCAACTCGCCAGAATGGAGAGCATAATGCCGTCCTGGAAACTTGGCATCTGCTGCGGAGCCGGCTATGGCTTATCTTGCTCATCGGATTACTGGGCGGCGTTATCGGCTCCGTTCTGACGTTTCAGCAGACGCCGAGCTATCGGGCGTCCGGTTCAATCGAGATTCAAGCGCCCGCGGATAGTCCGCTGGGATTTCAGGCTGCGGCTTCCACGGGGGCTGAGGGCGCGGCGGATACCTACATTCACACCCAGGTCAAGGTCCTGGAGAGCCGGGCTCTACGCAAACGTGTGATCGCGAAGCTTACGGAGACCAAACGGCTGAGCAGCTTCGCCGCCCCTGATTGGGCGTCGAGATGGAAGCGAGCGCTGAGTTCGTTCTCGATGGAGGGAGTGCGTGGACTCTTCTCCGCGGAACGGCAGCACAGCTCGGACGTCCCACACGTTCCCGTTTTCGACTTCAAAGTGGTGTATGACGAAACGCACGTTGTGGAACTAATCTGCGAGTCTCCCGATCCCAAGTTCTCCGCGGATTACGTCAACGCGGTCGCCGAAGAGTATACGCAGATGCAGGGGGAAGCGCGGTTTGACGCCGCCAAGCGGACGAGCAACTGGTTGACGCTGCAGGTGGAAGATATGCGCCACCAGCTGGAACAATCCGAGGACAAGCTCCAGGGATATGCGCGCTCGACGGGCATGATCATCAATGACGGCGAGAAGGACAATGTTCCGGAAGAGAAGCTCAAGCAGCTGCAAACGGAACTATCGAGAGCCAATGCCGAACGCGTCGATAAGCAGTCTGTTTACGAGATCGCGACGGCCAGCCCGGCGGAATCCATTCCGCAGGTGATCGATAACGAGCGGCTCAGCGGGTATCAGGTCAAGCTCGCGGACTTACGGCGGAGCTTGGCGGAGCTGCGATCGATCTACACGCCGGACCATCCGCGCGTCAAGCAAGTGGAGGCGCAGATCGCCGCTCTGGACGGAACGTTCCAGAAAGAACGGGACGGCGTGATTGCGCGCATCCGCAACGATCTTCTGGCCGCGCAACGGCGCGAGGCCCTTCTGAGCACGGCTTACGTGACGCAAACCCAGGTGGTGTCCGACCGGTCCGCCAAGATGGCGTCCTACGACATCCTCAGGCGCGAAGTGGAAACGAACCGGCAGTTGTACGGAGCGCTGTTGCAGAAGATCAAAGAGTCCGGGGTGGCTTCCGCGATCACGGCCAGCAACATTCGGGTGGTGGATGGGGCTGAGATTCCTCCTCTGCCGTTTCGGCCTGTGCTTTCGACTAATCTCGCTGAAGGCCTAGTGTCGGGATTGCTTCTGGGTATTGTGCTCGTGGTGCTCTCAGACCGGATCAACCGGAGTCTGAAGTCGCCCGGCGAAACCGCGTTTCATCTGAGAGTGCCTGAACTGGGCGTGATTCCATCCTACGAGGCGATGCTGGTTCGTTCCAGCGATAACGGGATTCGGGCGCATCGCGGTCTGGATCTGAACGGACACGCGAACGGGAATGGCAATGGCAACGGCAACGCCGCCGTGGTGGAAGATCGTGTAGAACTGGTGACTTCTCAAGACAGCCCGTCTGCATTCGCCGAATCCTTCCGCAATGTCCTGACGTCGATTCTGCTCTGCAATTCAACCGATACAAGACCGCAGATCATCGTCGTGACGAGCGCTACCAGGCAGGAAGGCAAGAGCACCTCGGTGAGCAATCTTGGCTTGGCGCTGGCCGAGATCGGACAGAAGGTCCTGCTGATCGATGCCGACATGCGCAAGCCGCGGTTGCATCAGATCTTCAGCACGCCCAATAGTTGGGGGCTTAGCGACCTGTTGCGTGAGAAAACGCCCTTGAAGGATTGTCCGTTGGAAGCGATCGCGCGCGCGACGCAGTTCAATGGCCTGTATTTGCTGCCCAGCGGTCCAGCGACACTCAGCACTTCGAACCTGCTGTACTCGGTTCGCGTGTCAGAACTTCTCCAGCGGGTACGGGCAGACTTCGATACGATCCTGATCGACACGCCGCCGTTGTTGAATATTTCCGACGCTCGTGTGATCGGCAGATTGGCGGACGCCGCGATCCTGGTGATTCGGGCCGGTCAGACCACTCGCGATCTGGCCATGACGGCCAAGCAGCGGTTGGTGGACGACGGTATCGCCGTGCTGGGGACTGTCCTGAACCGTTGGGATCTGAAGTCGACCACGCGGTATTCGTATTATTCCGACTCGTATCAAGACGAAATTCGATGACCGCGAGTGCCGGCCGCGGATGGTTGATTTGGTGGAGAGTCCTCGAGGTGGCCGCTTGTTGCGTGGGCCTCATCGTCTTAGCGCCCGTGCTGGCCATGGCCGCGATCGCCATCTGGATAGATGACGGACGCCCGATTCTGTTCCGGCAGACTCGCGTAGGGAAAGACGGGATTCCATTCCGGTTAATCAAGTTCCGGACCATGCGGACAGGAATTGCGGGAGCCAAGATCACCAGCGCGGGTGACCGGCGCGTCACGAGGACCGGCTCCATTCTCCGCCGCTACAAAATAGACGAGATTCCCCAGATCTGGAATGTTCTCAAAGGGGACATGAGCCTGGTTGGTCCTCGTCCTGAAGTTCCCGAGTACGTGAATTGTGCGGACCCGAAGTGGCGCAAGATTTTAGCGCGCCGTCCGGGAATCACCGACCTATCGACCCTAGTGCACTGCCGAGAAGAGGAGACACTCAGCCGTTTCGCCAATCCCGAGCAGGGTTATGCCGAGGTGATCCTGCCCGAGAAACTCGCTCTTAGCCTGGAGTACGAATCGCATCGAACTTTCAGCAGCGATGCTCTCTTGCTGCTGCTCACGATTCGCTATTCAATGCGTCCCGCCGGACTTGATCCGGACAAAATCTGTGCTCAATTCCTTCCACGAACGCCGCGGGGGGTTCAGACCGTACAATGACCGAAATCACAAACCACGCCGCGGCCGGGACTCGCGAAGCGCTACCCCATCTGCCCGTAACACGCATCGAGCCACCGACCGGCGTCACTCTCAATTTCCGGGAGATGTGGGCTTATCGTGAATTGCTCTACTTCCTGATCTGGCGTGATATCAAAGTGCGTTATAAGCAGACGATCCTCGGGGTCGCGTGGGCGGTTTTGCAGCCTCTGCTGACGATGGTGATCTTCAGCCTGGTGTTCGGACGCCTGGCCAAGATGCCTTCCGACAACATTCCCTATCCGGTGTTTGCACTCGCCGGTCTGGTTCCGTGGCTTTTCTTTGCGAACGGGCTGAATCAATCGTCGAACAGCCTGGTCAGCAATGCGAACCTGATCACGAAAGTTTACTTCCCGCGAATGCATATTCCAGTGGCGTCGGTGTTATCCGGCTTGGTGGATTTCTTTCTATCCGGCGTGATGCTGGCGGTGATGATGGTGATCTTCCGGGTAAAGCCGAACGTCCATATGCTCTGGCTGCCGGCGTTTCTGGTGTTGGGGGTGGTCACTTCGCTAGGCGTGGGATTGTGGCTCTCAGCCATGAACGTCAAGTTCCGCGATATACGTTACGTTGTGCCGTTCCTAGTGCAGTTCTGGTTCTTTGCCACACCGGTTGTGTATCCGAGCAGCCTACTGACGAAGCCCTGGGCGAAGATGCTCTACGGGGCCAATCCGATGACGGGAGTGGTGGAAGGGTTTCGTTGGGCGATGTTCAATAAGACCCCGCCTGGCCCCATGCTGGCCGTTTCGGTGGTAGTCACGTTGGCCATTCTTTTCTCGGGAGCGTATTATTTCCGCCGAACGGAGAGGACATTCGCGGATGTCGTTTGAATCGCCCTCTTCGCGTTGCCTGATCATCGCGGAGGTGGCTCAAGCGCACGATGGAAGTTTGGGCACGGCGCACGCCTACATCGATGCCGCAGCCCGCGCGGGCGCGGACGCGGTGGAATTCCAGACCCACATCGCGGCAGCCGAGAGTACTCCGGGCGAACCGTGGCGCGTGAAGTTCAGCCTTCAGGACGCTTCCCGCTATGAGTACTGGGAGCGGATGGAGTTCACCGAAGATCAATGGATCGGACTGAAGACACACGCCGATCAGTGTGGGATTAAGTTCATCAGCTCGCCGTTCTCGATGGAAGCTGTAGACCTGCTGGAGCGGGTTGGTGTAGCCGCTTGGAAGATTGCTTCGGGAGAATGCACTAACGCGCCGCTGCTTCGGCGGATCATGACCAGCGGAAAGCCGGTTCTTCTCTCGACTGGCATGAGTCCTCTGAGTGAGATCGACATGCTGGTAGAGCAAGCTTCCGATCAAAATGCCGATCTGACTCTGTTGCAGTGCACGTCGAGCTATCCGTGTCCGCCAGAAAAAGTTGGATTGAACCTGATTCCGTTCCTTCGGCAACGATATGGCTGCAAGGTTGGACTGTCGGACCATTCGGGGACGATTTTCCCTGGCTTGGCCGGCTCGGCCCTCGGTTTGGATGCGCTCGAAGTGCACATCACGTTCAGCCGCGAATGTTTCGGGCCAGATGTGCCGGCTTCCGTCACCACGACCGAATTGAGACAACTGGTGGACGGGATCCGTTTCATTGAAACGATGAGAAACAATCCCGTCGAGAAGGACGCGCTGGCCGCACAAATGCAGCCGTTGCGCGATCTTTTCACCAAGAGCGTGACGGCTCGTGTGGATCTGGCCGAGGGAACGGTCATTGCGGAATCGCATCTGGTATTTAAAAAGCCGGGCACAGGGATCCCTGCGAACCGAGTGGCGGAATTGGTGGGCCGAAAACTCGTCCGGTCCGTGGCGGCGAACACTCTGCTACGCGAGGAAGACCTTCTTCCAACCGGAACAGGCGGTTAGTCTTGTCTGCCGCTGGACAACCCAATGCAATCGCCGATCTGCGATCGATCCAGGTTGGCGAGGAACGGCGTTTTTCCAAAAAGATCACCGCTGAGGACGTCCGCGCGTTCGCCGAATTAACCGGTGACCACAATCCGTTGCACATGGACGCAGACTTTGCGTCCAGCACCAGTTTCCAGCGCCGAGTGGTGCACGGAATGCTGGTGGCGAGCTACGTCTCGACCATGGTCGGGATGCACTTGCCGGGTCCGGGTGCGCTGTGGACACAACAGAACTTTCAGTGGGCGGCGCCTGTTTTCATCGGCGACCAGTTAGATTTCCTGCTTCGCGTGACCCAGCGCTCGGAAGCGACGCGGACCGTGAAAATCGAGGTCAAGGTAATGAACCAGAGCGGCAAGACCGTCATGGCTGGTGAAGGATCGGTGATGCTACTCGAGTCCAAGAGCCGGTTGAGAGACGCAGCGCTGTCCGAGCGAGTGGCGCTGGTCAGCGGAGCATCGCGAGGTATCGGAGCAGCGACCGCTCGCGCGCTTGCGAAACAGGGAGCAGCCGTAGCCGTAAACTATCGGCAGAGCGCAGTGGAAGCCGAGGAACTCTGCCATCTGATCGCCGGGGATGGCGGCCGAGCGATCGCGGTTCAGGCGAATGTCGCAGATGCGGAGGCCGTTGAGAAGGCAATTCAGACGGCTCGATGCGAGTTCGGCAAACCGGTGGATGTTTTGGTAAATAATGCGGGCGCGGCGTTCACGCCCCGGACGCTTCTCGAAGCCAGCTGGCAGGAAATTGAAGATCAATTGACCGTGGACGTGCGTGGGGCTTTCAACTGCTGCAAGGCAGTGCTTCCCGGAATGCTGGAGCGGAGCTCCGGCCGCATCGTGAATGTGGGGTCGAGCCTGACTTGGGGTCGTCCTCCGGTCGAATGGGGTCCCTTCGTGATCGCGAAATCGGCGCTCAAGGCGTTGACTCTATCATTGGCCGCGGAACTGGGACCGCGCGGGTTACGAGTCAACATGATCTCGCCCGGCATGACCGAAACGGAATTTATCTCGACCACTTCAGAGCGCTTACGGAAAGTAGAAGCGATGCAGACCCCGCTAAGGCAGCTAGGAACAGCGGAGGATGTGGCGAACACGATCGTGTTTCTGTGTTCGGAAGCCGGAGCGCATTTGACCGGCGTCGATATTCCGGTCTGCGGCGGCAGCAGGATGTAGCATGGCGGAATCCGATCCACGACAGCATCTCGAACAGTGCATTGAAGCGGGAAAGTGGGCAGAAGCTCGCACCGCACTCGAAGCGCTCTGGATGGAGCGCCCAACCTCCGCCAACGCGAACTTTGTCGCTGCGCAGGCAGAGCGATTGCATCAGCAAGAACCGATGGCGACCGCTCGTGTCGCGTTCCTGCGCTCGTTCACGCTGGAGCCCGTGGTCCCGCTGCTGCGGGCCGCGGCGTTCGTCAATGGAATTCGGCTTGAAACTCTGGTGGGCGAGTTCAACAGCTACCCGCAAGAGATTTTGGATCCTGCGAGCAAGCTATACCAATTCGCGCCGGATGTCGCGATTCTGGCTGTGCAGACGCGGGACATCGCGCCGGAGCTATGGAACGGTTTCGCCGAGCTGACGCCGGATCAAGCCGACGCAGTGATCCAGCGGGTAGTCGACAGTTTCGCGTCGTGGCTGACTATGTTCCGCAGCCACAGCCAAGCCAGCTTGATCGTGCACAGTTTGGAGCTGCCCGCTCAGCCTAGCCACGGAATTCTGGACAGCCAACTGGCCGCAGGCCAGGCGGATGGTATCCGGCAGATCAACCTGGAGCTTAAACGCATCGTCGCGGAACAGCGCGGCGTTTACTTGCTGGACTACGATGCGCTGGTAGCTCGATTTGGACGTGACCGCTGGGGTGACGAGCTCAAGTGGCTTTCGATGCGCATGCCCTTCGCCGCAGAAAGCCTTCTGCGCATGGCGAACGAATGGCTTCGTTTTCTGTACGCTCTAATTGCCCGGCCTGCCAAAGTTCTGGTGACAGACCTCGATAACACACTATGGGGCGGAATTCTGGGTGAGGACCGCGTGGAAGGTATCGCGCTCGGGATGGAACATCCGGGAGCGAGCTATCTTGCGCTCCAGCGAGTGATGCTGGATCTGCACCAGCGCGGCGTGCTCCTGGCGATCGCCAGCAAGAACAATTCGGCGGACGCGCTGAACGCTATCGAAACGCACCCAGAGATGCTGCTTCGTGTGCGCCATTTCTCGGCGACCCGAATCAACTGGACGGACAAAGCTGAGAACCTCGTCAGTATCGCGAAGGAGTTGAATGTCGGCTTGGATTCGCTGTGCTTCATCGACGACAGCGATTTTGAGTGCGCGCGCGTTCGCGAAGCGCTGCCGCAAGTGCGGGTGATTCCACTGCCTAAGAATCCAAGCGAATACGCCAAAACGCTTCGGGAGTCGCTGTTCTTCGAACGACTTTCTTTGTCGGAGGAAGACCGCGAGCGGAGTCGTCTGTATGCGGAGCAGCAGCAGCGGACGCAGCTCTCAAGCGCCGCCACGAATATCGAGGATTTCTACCGGTCTCTGGAACAGGAAGCTGAGATCAGTCCGGTAACGGCCGCGACGATGGCTCGTACCGCACAGCTCACTCAAAAGACGAACCAGTTCAACCTGACCACGCGGCGCTATACCGAACAGCAGATTGCGGAGCTTTCAGGACGCGACGACCGCGGAGTGTACACACTTCGGGTGAAGGATCGGTTCGGAGACAACGGACTTGTAGGCGTCGCAATTCTTCACCATGGCGGCGACGTCGCCGAGATCGACACGCTCCTGCTGAGTTGCCGGGTGATCGGCCGAACCGTCGAGACCGCGTTGCTTGCGTTTCTTGCAGCCGAGTGCCGCGAGAAAGGTGCCCAGCGACTGGAAGGTTGGTTCCTGCCGACGGCAAAAAACCAGCCTGCGCAGAGCGTGTACGCGTTGCATCAGTTTCAGAAGGTCGCGAGCGAGGATCAGGGAACGAAGTGGTCTCTCGACCTGACGCAAGCCAATCTTCAGTGTCCGGAATGGATTCGTGTCACTGCTTCAACCTCTACCAATCGTGAATACGCCTGCCGTTGACAAAATCCGGCAGCTCGCAAGTGATGTGTTTGAAGTTCCTTTGAGCGAGGTCCAGCCGGCATCCTCGCCGGACACGATTGCCACTTGGGATTCGCTGCATCATTTGAACCTGGTTCTTGCGCTGGAGCAGGAATTCGCGGTTCAGTTCACTCCGGAAGAGATCGAACAGCTTTTGTCGATCGAGCTGATCGACGCGCTGATCGCCGAAAAACTTCAGGCATGCAGCATGGAAGCGGGAAGGTAAGCCAGTGAGCATGCAATTTCGATTCGCGAAAGCCGACGAGTATCCGGCCATCAGCGAATTCCTCGATACGCACTGGGCCAAGGGCCATATCTACACGCGAGACGAGGAATTGTTTCGCTGGACGTTCCGCAGGACGAATCACTGGGACAACAACGGTTTCAGTTTTGCACTCGCCGAAGACAATGACGAGCTGGTTGGAATCCTGGGCGGCATCCCGTTCGTGTTCAACGCGTTTGGCCAAAAGTCCAAGGCGGTGTGGATCGTCAACTACGTGATTCGCCCGGACCACCGCAAAGGAACCGGCGCACTACAGCTGCTCAGTATGTTTCGGAAGGCTCCGTTCGAGGCGACCGTCGCAGCCGGCATCACCAAAGAATCAACGGTGATCTATCGGGTGCTGCGCGGTCAAGTGCTCGATCCGATTCCGCGGCATTTTATGGTGCTGCCCGAGGGTGGAAAACGGTTCGCGCGGTTGTTGGCCATCGCTCACCCGGATTGGCCGGTGGAGCGTGCAGAGGCGCTCAGGTCGGTGCTGGAGCGTAAGACGATTCCGATGACGCCGGTCGAATCCTATGCAGGGCTTCCCACGGACTGGGATCAGAAACATTGGCCTAGCTTCGCCGAGAAAACGGTGGGAGCGGAGCGTGACTCGGATTATTTGTGCTGGCGGTATCAGCGCCATCCGCGCTTCGATTATCGCTTTATAAGCGTTGCGGATGGGGCGCGATCCGGTCTCGCGGTCTGGAGACTGGAGACGATCCGGCGGCGCGCTGAAAACGGGCTCGAAGATGTCGATCGCATCGGACGCCTTGTGGAGTTTTTGCCCGTTTCGGAGCAAAACGCGCGTGATCTACTAACTGCCTTCTCACAGGACCTGTGTGCGGCTGGAGCGTTTGGCGCGGATTATTACGGGTTTCACGGACCGAGCCGGGCGTGGCTCGTTGACTCGGGGTTCGCCGCGGTATCAGGAATGGCTGACGGTGCGGGTATTCCGACCCGCTTTCAGCCACTCGATGGAAAAACCGGAGACATTCTAAGTGCCATGTTCGTTCCCGCGACGCTGCCGCCTTGTTCGGCGGCGCAGGACTGTTCGTGGTATTGGACCAAGTCCGACTCCGATCAGGATCGTCCCAACTAAGCGTATGGGTCTTGTCTTATGAACGGCGCTGCCCTTCACATTGTCACGTATCACTACGTGCGGGACCTCCCCCGAACGCCGTTTCCGAGAATCAAGGGGATGTTGCTGAGTTCTTTTGAGAAGCAAGTGGATCAGTTGTGCGCCGCCTACGAAATGGCGACACTCGATTCTGCCGTTGCGTTCTTGAACG
>Ga0070735_10001409_pt1 | contig 23274 bp, 25 predicted proteins | sample Coa_R1_FD_66443 | JGI IMG/M metagenome (GOLD analysis project Ga0070735, IMG submission 66443) | Surface soil microbial communities from Centralia Pennsylvania, which are recovering from an underground coalmine fire - Coalmine... | ecosystem: Environmental > Terrestrial > Soil > Unclassified ...
ACGCCAGTTTCGCGGGCATGCCGGGAGGCCTCCAACACCTTGAATCGATCGTCGGGATGGATTTGTTCAAACACAGGAGTCTTAGCGAGTTCCCCCGGCGTATATCCGAGCACTTTTTCGTAGGCGGGGCTGTTGTAGAGTCGCTTTCCTTTGACATCCACCAGGGCGATCATGTCGGCAGCGTTTTCGGCCACAATGCGAAACAATTGCTCGCGCTGCAGAACCTGTCGCCGGAGATGATAGAGTCGCCATTGCTGATACCCTAGCAAGACCACCAGCGACACGAAAAGCCACCCACTCCAGCTTTCCAGTTCAGAGATGGACACTCTAACAAGAGTTGAAGTCAGCCACCAGCACAGAGCAAAGGCTGCCTCGGAACGCGAGATCGGGACCCATGAAATCATAAAACGTCACAACCGCACCAGGTCTACTTCGGCGGCCTTGCCTTCAAACCAATATCGGCAGAAATGGATAGAAAGATTAATGAGTTCACCGCGGTAGGAAGGGGGCAGCGAGGCAAAATCCAGGAGTTTAAGGGAAATGTCGGTAGAGGAGACGTCCCGGGGCTAAATTTAGGCTGACTTGTCTTCTGCCTCGTGTTTCTCAGCCACACCCATTCGGCTAAGCATTTGATAAATCGTGTTACGACCGATACCTAAGATCTCAGCCGCCTTAGCTTTGTTCCCGTCAACAGTCTTCAAGACCTTCATCAGGTAACGCTGTTCCATGGTCTCCATGGTTACTAATTCCCCAGTGGCGATGTCCTCGACCGGTGCGGGTACACGGAAGCTCTCAGGCAAGTCGGCCAGATCGATCACGTTTCCCACGGCCATGATGCAACTGCCGCTAATCACGTTCTCTAATTCGCGGACGTTCCCGTGCCATGAATGGGCGGCTAATCGCGTCTGCGCCCGCCGAGTGATGCCGGTGATCTCCTTTGTGTAACGCGCGGCGTATTTCTCGACAAAGTGCCGCTGCAAGAGCGGCAAATCCTCTTTACGCTGAGCAAGGTTGGGGATCTGGATCTCAACTGCAGAAAGCCGGTAAAAAAGATCTTCGCGGAATTGTCCCGATGCCACCATCTTTCGAAGGTCCCGATGGGTGGCTGCGATCACTCGAACGTTCACCTGATGGAGCACGGGAGAGCCGACCCGCTGTACCTGGCGGTTCTGCAAAACCCGCAACAGTTTGGCTTGCGCCGTGAGCGGGAGTTCGCCGATTTCATCAAGGAATACCACCCCTCCGCCAGCGAATTCGAAAATACCCTCTTTGTTCTGGACCGCTCCTGTGAAGGCTCCGCGGACATGGCCGAATAGTTCGCTTTCGAGCAAGGTTTCTACAAGTGCAGAGCAGTTACAAACGGCGAACGGCGCCGAGGCCACCGGACTCAAGTTGTGCAGTGCCTGGGCCACCAGTTCTTTGCCGGTACCGGTCTCACCCGTAATCAGGACCGATTGAAAGTGAGGAGCAATCCTGCGGATTTTCGCGAAAACGTCGAGCATCAGGGGACTGCGGCCGATCATGCCTTGAAACTGGAACGTATCCATCAAGTCACAATCGAGGCGGAACGTCTTCCTCCGGGTCAAGGCATCTTCCACCAGGGTGTGAACGCTGCTTCGCAAGCGAGCTACGTTCAAGGGTTTGGGAAGATAATCGGAGCCGCCGCGGCGGATCGCTTCCACGGCCGAGTCCGTCGAATAATGCCCGGTCATCAAAATGAAGTCGATTCCGGGATCGGTCGCCATGACGCGATCAAGGAAGTCGAGGCCGCTCATGCCTGGAAGCATGAGGTCTGAGAGAACGATGCGTGGGCGAATATTGGAAAACTGTTCGAGAGCGGACTCAGCGGTCGGCGCCTCGAACAGCTGCACGTTCTCATCGGCCAGAACGTCACGAATTAGCGCTAGAGTCTCGGGATCGTCGTCGACGACGAGCATTTTCAATCCCGGAATGCCCTGCTTCAACTGTTAGTCTCCCTGATTCGGTTCCCTGACCCCGCTATCCGTCCGCATGCGCAGTTCAAGCCTGCCCGTCGCATCGCGGAGACAGTGCCCAACGGATATGAGACCTGATATTTTCCTAGCGCTCTACTCGGGACAGCGAAACTTGAAACTGTTGTCCGGAATTCGTAACAGATTGTGCTTAATTGCTCGTCTAGTCACGGTTGGATTTCCACGGTCAACACTGCCTGCAACTCAAAACTGACCATGGAAGCCGACGCAGACGGCGACAACCAGGAAATTCCTTCATGAAAAAGTCTAAGTACCGGTAAATACGGCGTCTGTGATCTGAATCACTTCCTGCGGAATTTGCGTTTCGGAAATGGGTACGTCGGTAACCAAAATTGACAGCTTGCAATATCAAAGGCACGACGGGCTGCGGCTATTTCTTGAGTCGCTTCTCGCGGTACATGGCAGAATCGGCATTCTTGATTACATCTGCCAGAGCTTCACCTGACGACCATTGGGCGATGCCAATCGAGGCACTGAGCGGAATTCTGACTGTACCCGCCGTGTTTCCGACTTGAATCGTATACTCACCCAGCACCCATTTGCGCAGCCGTTCCAGGCGGGCGTGCGCCCCATGCAGGTCGCAATCCAGTATGGCGATGAATTCATCGCCGCCCCACCTACCAACGATATCGGGAACTCGCGAATTGGCTCTCAATTCCTCAGCGAACTGCTTTAGCAGACTGTCGCCGGCGACATGGCCATAGGTGTCGTTAACCTGCTTAAACCCGTCCACGTCAATCATCATTACGCAAAACCCCTGCTTGTGCTCGATGCGCCACTCAATGCGCTGCTCTACGCTGCGCCGGTTCGCCAGTCCCGTCAATACATCCTGCATCGCGAGCTGCTCGACCGTCTTGAGTCGAGTTTCGTAAGTGGAGCATTCTGCGCGCAACTGTTTTACGGACTGTTGGCTGTCCTCGGTCATGCGCTGGATGCAGGACTTCAGCTCACCGGCGCCCTGCAACAAAGATTTGCGCACTTGACCCAGATCCTCGAGGTCGGCGATGGATTGCAGTCGAGTCGTAAACTGTCCGAACTGATTGGCATAACGCTGATCTCGCTCCACGATGGATTCGGCGGTAGTCGCCAGAACAACCAGCAACTCCTTCACTTCGTTGGCTTTGACCTTAAAGTATTCGGCGTTGCGGCCGGCCCACTCGCGCAACTCTTTTTCGACTTCTTTTTCAGTGGTTTTCACCAACTCAGGCGTTACTTCGTCGGAGAGCTTGGTTGCGAGGCTTGCCAGGTTCTTTTGCAGATCGGAGCCGAGAGAAGAACACGCTTTTACGCTATTGCTTCCGACGTTCAGCAGGGCTGCGCGATAAGAGTCCAACACCGCCGCCAGCAGTACGTTCAGGTTGTTATCTGTGACGTCCAGGTCCAGATACTTCTTCAGGGAAATCACAAGTCCAATCTCCTGTCACGGTATCGGTGTTCAGAGCAACAGCGATGTATTTGACTGACGGGGGCCATGCTCCATGCCCCGGTTGGCTTGACTGCGCGTCGGAGGGAACATGATCGAGCGCGAGTATCCGGTTCGCGCTTCGCGATGCAGAGGAAAATATCGGCATTTGGCAGCAAAACCTTTAGCGGAGAGGCATTAAATAGACCAGATCAAATTTCGCGTAACCGTTACCTCGGATTCGATACTTCCGGTGCAGATTCCGTATTGGACCGCGGTTTGCCGATAGTAAAGTTAGGGCGATGGCTGGCACCGCCTCATTCGACCATGGATGAGTTTTCCATTACGCGTCCAGAGCCGACCACCCCAGCGGGAGATGGCGGGGGCCAACGTATTCCACGCGGAGAAGGGAAAGAGCGACGCCGCTCCCGCGAAACACCTCAACCCCCGACTTCCGAGCCCGAGGAAAACGAAGCTGGCGACCAAGACTCCCACCAGCTTGACGAATTGGCCTGATTGGTTGATTTCAAGAGAAGTAAAACTGACCGAAGCTTAGCGTTCGTTTAAGCCCCTGTGACCATCTCGCGGGCCCATTGCATGGCTTGCCAATGGGACTGGGCGACCAGGCTGCCGGGCAACTGCAGTTCCGCACTATGACTTTCGACTGCCTTCCACTCGCCGGCCTCCTGCGCGAGCATGAGGCGATAAAAAGGAGACAGGATGCTAGGTTCACCCAAAAGCACAGCTCGCGTTTCGCGGTCGAGAGCAATTCCTTCCAGTACTACTCCCATGCGGACTTCGAGAATAGCGTCCATTAAGGAAAGCAGGCCCACAAGAAATAAGTCGGATTCTCCGTGTTTGACCTTGGGTGCCAGCAACTCGCCGAAGCGCGCGCGGACCAGTGCAGAGAGGACGAGGTCGCTTGGCTTGTTTTGAGTAGCGTTGAGAGTGACCACTAAGCGAAGCCACCGGCGAACCTCGCGTTCTCCCAGGATGGCCAGCGCGTGACGAATCGACTTTACCTCGGCCGTAAAGCCGAAAACTGGGGAGTTGAGATAGCGAAGCAAGCGATAGCACAAAGATGCTTCGCCCTTGATCACGTTCTCCAGTTCTCTGGGATCGAGTTCAGGCCGCGAAATCGCCTGCAAAAGCCGCAAATAGTTAGCTCGGTTCGCGGGAATCTCACGCGCGTGCATCAGTTCGGGGCGCCGAAAAAAATAGCCCTGGAAGTATGCGAACCCCGCCTTTTTCGCGGTCAGGAATTCTTCGCGAGTCTCCACCTTCTCCGCCAGTAGCAGGCATTTCTTGGAACCGTACTTCCTCGCCATGGCCGCGGCGGCGGCAGGTGCCGTGGTTCGGACATCGACCTTGAGCACGTCCGCCAGTGGGACCAACGGCTCTCGGGGATCATCGACGGAAAAGTCATCCAGCGCGATCAGATACCCTGCCTCTTTCATCCGTTGGCACGCTGCGACGACCAAATCGTCTGGTGGAACCGTCTCGAGGATCTCGACCCCGGCTTGCGTCGGCGGCAACAAGGTAATGTAGTCTTTGAGCAAAACGTCCCTGGTGCAATTGATGAAAGCGCGATGGCCGTCGCTCAGAATATCGAGACCCATGAGCAGTGACGTATCAAGCGTGTTCCGAGATGCAGCCTCAGAATCAGGATTACGGAAGTAATCCTCGACGCCGTCGCGGAACAGCAGTTCGTATCCAAAAGTTTTTTCATCCGCAGTCAGAATCGGCTGGCGGGCTACAAACCGATGAATTGGTGCAGGTTTCGACGCGGCGGGTGATGGATCATTAATGGCGGACACGGACTCCTTAATCGGCCATCCGAGTTCGAATCTTTAGAGGTAAATGGCGGCTGGTACAGAAGCGGGTCGACGCCCCTGTTCGACAGCTGAACTACTCGGATTCGCGAATCAAGGCCTGGGCGACCATTGCCGGGTCGATCGTATAGTCGCCATTCTGGATCGCCTGGCGCAGCGCCTCAACTTTGTCCTGGCGAACGTCAGGCGCGGTGAGGGCTTTGGCGGTTAGAGATTTCACTGCGGCGCTGTCGGTGGAGAGGCGTGTTGTGTCCTCCGCCAAATGCTGATCGGATTCAACGTGCGCGGCTGACGTTGCTGCTGTGTCAGCGCGCTGGGACGAACCTACGTCAGAAGGGTGCGACGGATCGGTTCCATTCAAGTAAACGTTCATTACTGCCTCCCTGGCGCGGGACTATAGCGTTGTCTAATTGTAAACGCACGGCGCACGTTAGACAGCACTTCGCAACATCTTCTCGCCGTCCGAGACCGGTTCTGCGAGTTCGGTGATTCGCAAACCGTAATTTCCATCGACGACCACTACTTCTCCTCGAGCGATCAGCTTATCTCCGAGCAAAAGATCTGCCGGTTCCTGCACCTGACGGTCCAATTCGATGATTGAGCCTGAGCTTAAATCCATGATTTCACGCAGTGTGAGGGTCCTTTGTCCAAAGCGCAGCGTGAGATTCAGATCGACACCAAGGAGCAAGTCGAGGTTATTATCCCCGCCGACCTGCGGTTTCGTGACCGATGGGCTCGCCTCTGCTGGCAAGCCTCGTCGCGGTTGCGCGGAGATGCTGGCTAACATATCCGCGTCAAACTGAACCATGATCGTCAAGGAGCCGGGCGTCGTCTCGGAAACCGCGAGAGTAATGGCCGGTCCACGCCACCGCGGAGCCTCAATTGGACCAATCTTTGACGTTATCTCGAAACCAAGTGACTGCACATTCTTGGCGAATTGCTCCGAAACCTTTCCAAACAGAGTCTCAATCGATTGCTTGTGATTTGGATTCAGTTCGGCTGCGGGCTCGGTCTCCTTGAGAAGCTTCTGGGCGAGCTGAAGCGCGTCTTCAGCACGAAGCTGAATGGCGGCGCTTCCATTGACCGCGCCTGACGCTGTTAGTCCGTACCACAGCGAGGAATCTTCCGTTGCCCGCGCCTGATCATCGCTCACAGTTACGTTCCAATCTGTGGCCGACGCTCGCGAAAGGGCATCGCTCAAGGATTTGCGAAAAACTTCGGACAGGAAAGACGGTAGTGTGGCGGCAGTCGGTTCCGTCATCTTCTTTATTGCTTCCTTTCTGCTTTATTCATTGGAATTCGATCCCGAACCTGCGCGGCACGATAACGGCCCTGGCGCACCGGTTCAGCTTCAAAGACTTCCCTGTCTGCAATGACGATCGAGGCGGGCATGCGCACGGCGATCCCAAGATTGCAGATTTCTCCCGGCGCTAATTCGAGCAGAGTTTGGATCGGAAGACTAATTTCAGTGATCCCCAATGTCATGCCAAACGGGCAATCCAGCATTTTCTCCGCGAGTTTGCTGGTGGAGCGACTGGTGGAGCGCGTTTTCCCATAGGACCAATCTGTCGAAAGCTTTCGAAGCAGAGTGTTCGAGATCGACAGCGGGAAGACCAAATTCATCGTCCCTCTGCCGTCGGCCAGCTTGACATCGAACGTCAAGCACAGGGTTTTCTCTGCGGGCGCAAGGAACCGCTGCATTTGTGAGGATGGCTGGCGATGTTCCAGTTCAGTTTCTGTCCCCATCGGTGCCCATGCGACCGCAAGTTCCTGGCAAATGATGCGTGCAACCCCTTCCATGATCTGCTCTTCGATTTCAGTGATCTCGCGGGTCATGGGTTCGCACTGACCGGTGCCACCTAGCAAGATGTCCACTAGTGGAAAAATCAGGGAGTGGTCCAGCTGCATTGCGGCGGTGGCTCCAATCGGACGAACCTGAAACGACATCATGTACGTAACTTCCGGGATGCGCTGCAAGAACTCGGAGTATGCGATCTGCTCAACTGAAACCAACGTCGCCTCGAAGACCACGCGAAGGTAAGCGCCGAGTGACTGCGTAAGACTGCGCGCAAAGCCTTCATGCAAGATAGTGAGGGCACGTACCTGTTCAGTGGCCAATTGACCAGATTGTCGAAAGCTGCAGGGCGCTATCGAGCGCTGCTGCGCTTGCGAGGGCTCACCATGCAGCCCACGCGCGGCCCTAACCATCGCGTCGATTTCATCCTGGCTCAGTACCTTTTCCATGATCGGTTCGTGATCCGCCAATGTTAGACACAGATGAGGACTAGGCAAGATCTGCCCAGCGGGTGTGCATGCAGCGTGCCAAAATTAGCGGGCTGGGCGATGGAATGCGACGGTGCGGCGGAGGGAAGAAATGTATTTCTGAATGGTTTCCCGCTCCCGTTGCGAGTTAAAGCTGAAGACGAATCCATGATCGCCGCGCTGCTGGTGGCTTACACGAGCCGGAAGGCGCAGAGTCTCCCGATGACCGGGAAAGGCGAGCATCAAAACCACGGATGTGCCAGTCTCCAGCTGCTCTGCCATTTTCGCTGCCAGTCCATCAGAACTGATATCCATGCAGCGGGCATCGATCAGGCGGGGTTTGGGATCGCTGAGTTGCAATTGGAAATGGAAGTCCGTGTGAAAGCGGGGCACGCGATAACCAAATTCCTGGATTGTCGGTTTGCGATTGCCTCTCAATCTCTAGCTCCGTTTCGTCTGCGTTAATCTGATGATGCACGCAGGCTGCCATGCACAACCAATTCGGGGTCGGCGAGTTCTTTCGGTTTTTCTCACCGCACTTTAATGCGCCCGCGTTTGCGCCGACACTCTGCTTGTCCGCTGCCTGGGATTCCCAGGAGCGATTGGCTGCTATCGGCAGGTTTCCCTCATTTCTTTAGCGGCTTTTCCTAACTCACCCCGAATCAAAGCGTCGTTACCTTCGACCTTGAACAGTCGGACTTTTTCGTCTTTGGCAGAGCCGTTGCACAGCAACTGGGCAGATGTTGCCTAGTTCTCATTTGAGTCCAATGAATAGCATCGTGCCCAACACGCCGATTGCCGAAGGTCACTTGACCGATGCTTTTAGCAACTTTATTGCGGCTGCGGATCGGCTGGAGCGTTCGCATTGGCAATTATCCAGTCAGGTCACAGAGCTGCGTGCGCAACTGGAACAACGCAATCGAGCACTGGCCAGCAGCATGGCGGAGAACGAGCAGATGCGCACGGCCTTGCAGCAGATTCTGGACTCGCTGCCGTGTGGTGTTGTCGTGGTGGATCCGATTCATGAACGCATTGTTTGGTCGAACCCTGAAGGCCGGCGTCTTCTGGATCTTTCCATCGACAAGCCGCCAGTCTGGAGTTCTCTGTCCACGGCGATTCGCACGATGCTTCATCACGACCGTGGCGAAACCTGGAAACAGGGAGACGAGCACGATTTTTATTTTGAAGACCAAGGTAAAGAGCGCTGCGTAACCGTTGGTTACAGCGCGATGGGAGAGAGGGCAGCGAAATCACGGGTCGTCCTTACTTGCCGTGATACCACGGCCTTTAAAGGAGCCGAAAGACAACGGGAAGAATCCCGCAACCTGGTGGCATTGGCCGAGATGGCAACCGTACTGGCGCACGAGGTACGGAATCCCCTGGGCAGCCTGGAGCTTCTCGCCGGCCTGCTGGCTGGTGATTCGGCTTTAAGCCATGACTCGAAGCAGTGTGTCGAACATTTACAGGCCGGGGTGAGATCGCTATCAGCAGTCGTGAACAATGTGCTGCGTTTTCACAGCGGCGGAAGCTCGAATTTGAAGCCGACAAAGCTCTCTGATGCATTGCGTACGGCCGTCAACTTTGTCCAGCCCTTGGCCCGTCAGACTGGAGTCCTCCTGACTTCTCAACTGACGCTCGGCGCAACGGAGATCGCCGCTGACGCAACCGAACTTCAACAAGTCATCCTGAATCTGGTGTGCAATGCGTTACGACACACGCCGGTTGGAGGCCTCATAAGGCTTGGCGCCCGGCTGGAATGCAAATCGGAAAAGCAAATCGCGATCGTCGAGGTGGCTGACGGAGGAAGCGGGATTCGAGCTGAGGATCTGCCGCATGTTTTTGAAGCCGGATTTACCACCACCCGTCAAAGCCCGGGGCTAGGCTTAACCGTGTGCCAACGCATCGTCGAACAACACCACGGCACGATCACTGCGACCAGCGAACTCGGCAAGGGCAGCACGTTTCGTATGGAGTTCCCAATTCTATGAGTCAAGACGCCGTCAATTCGGTGTTAGTTGTCGATGATGAAGCGGGGATGCGCATGGCGCTGATGGCGAACTTTCGGCGCGAGGGATGGCGGGTGGAGACGGCATCAGGCACATCGGAAGCGTTGCAGAAGTTCAGCAGCGAACGCTTTCCTCTGGTTGTTACCGACGTCCGCATGCCGGACGGCGATGGACTGCAGTTGATGCGTACAGTCCGGAACACGCACCCGTCAACCGCCGTCATTGTTCTTACCGCCTTCGGCACAGTGCCAGAAGCGGTAGAGGCGATTCAGGGCGGCGCGTGCGACTACCTGACGAAGCCAATTTCGTTCGACCAGTTGCAATCGTGTGTGAAACGGGTGATGAAGCAGGCGCAGTGCACCGCCCAGGCGGAGCAGCCCGCTGACTGTGCCATTGTGGGTCAGGCGCCCGCATTGTTGAACACGTTAGACCGCGCACGCCATGCTGCTCGAACGAATGCGGACGTTTTGATCGAGGCCGAGAGTGGTACCGGCAAAGAGTTGCTCGCACGCTTCATCCACGAAAACAGTGCCCGCTGCAAGGGGCCGTTCGTTGCTGTGAACTGTGCTGCTGTTCCCGCGAGCTTGCTCGAGAGTGAGTTGTTCGGCCATACGCGCGGCGCATTCACCGGAGCCAGTGCACCAAAGGCGGGGAAGTTCGAACTCGCCGAAGGCGGGACTCTGCTGCTCGATGAGATTGGCGAGATGCCAATCGATCTTCAGCCCAAGTTGCTGCGCGCCTTGCAAGAACGACAAATTGAGCGGCTGGGCGGAACGCGGCCCACAGCGGTGAACATTCGAGTGGTCGCTACGACGAACGTCTGGCTTCGCAAGATGGTCGAGGACGGGAAGTTTCGGGCAGACCTTTACTATCGCTTGAATGTAATTCCGCTGAGCTTGCCTCCATTGCGAGATCGTCGGGAAGACATTCCTGAATTGGCGGTGCAGTTCGCCCGGCAGTTCGCGAAACAGGCGAACCGGCCGGTACCAGCCTTTACTAACGACTTCATTACCGGACTGCAACGGCACGCCTGGCCTGGCAACATTCGCGAGCTCGCGAATTTCATGCAGAGAATCCTTGCTCTTCATGACGCGGGCGAACTCGGCGCGGAACACCTGGCGGAGCTGATCAGCTTTAATCAAGCGACTGCGCCTCGCCTCGCGGCTCACGGGACGCTGCGCGCCGGCACCTCCATCCGTGAGCTGGAGCGCCGTTTGTTGGAAACGACGCTGCACAACACCGGCGGAAACCGAACTCGCGCAGCCGAAATGCTTGGTGTCAGTCTGCGGACGATCCGCAATAAGATCCGCGAATACGGTTTGCCCCCACGGAGGTACGCATGAACGAAGTTTCAACTCCGATCATGAACCTGTTGGAGAAATTTCTGGATGTGACCTCGGATCGCCACAAGTTGGTGATCGGCAACATGGCGAACGTGGACACCCCCGGATATAGAACCAAAGACATCGACTTTCGCGGTGAACTCATGCGTGCCGTCGGCAGCGGCCCACAGGAAGTCATGCCGGCTGTGCGGTCAGTGCAGGGGTTGCTCGAGCGGCCGGACGGCAACAATGTGAGTTTGGACCGGGAAGGTCTACTGCTGGCAGAAACTCAGATGCAGTTCGGTCTGGGAATCCAATTGTTACAGCACCAGTTTCACAATCTGCTTTCAGCAATTAACGAAGGGGGCAAGGTATGAGCATCTTCTCAGCATTGGAAATCAGCGGGTCGGCGCTGGCGGCTGAGCGGCAAAGAGCGGAAGTAGTCGCGGCCAACATGGCGAATGCGGAGACCACGCGCACCGCCTCCGGGGGCCCGTATCGCCGAAAAGAAGTTGTCTTCGCGAGTTCCGGCAATATGCCTTTTCGGATGATGCTGGCAGGATTCCATTCCGGCTTGGCAAACGCAATTCCGGCCGTCCGCGTACAACGCGTCGTCGACGATCCCACGGCTCCCCTCAAGCGCTATGAACCGGGACATCCCGATGCCGACAAAGACGGGTATGTGGCTTATCCCGCGATCAATCCGGTGCAGGAGATGGTTGATCTGATGGGAGCGGTGCGCTCTTACCAGCTCAACGCGTCCGCGATTACGGCTTCGAAGCAGATGATCCAGCAGTCAATCGACTTGTTGAAGTAGGGGGAAACATGAACGCCAATGACGTCCGCTTGTTTATGGAAGTGACATCACGGCAAGCGGAAGAAGCTTTTCGACGACAAATGGACGAGACGCACCGCCGTATTGAAGTGCAGCTGAGCACGTCCCGCATGCGCGCTGGCGCTACACCTGCGCCGAAAGCCGAAAGCAAGGCGCGTGGAATGTGGTGGTCTGGAAATCGTACCCGTGCATTCGGGGAGGCACAGTGAGCAACACAATATTTCCCGCCTTGTCCGTGTCATTTCCGAGCACCCTGCCTACGAACCCGACGGCACCCGCTGGCGGCGACATTAATGAGGGCGGATTCGGCGCGACGCTGAAGAACGCCATCAGCCAGGTAAACGACTTAAGCAACGCGTCAGATCAGCAGGTCGGTCAATTGGTCCAAGGTGATCGACAGGACATTCACAACGTGATGATCGCCGTCGAGAAAGCCGACATCGCGTTTCAACTCATGATGCAGGTGCGAAACAAAATTGTAAGTGCGTATCAGGAAGTTTCAAAAATGCAGTTTTAAGCCGGAGTAATTCGCCATCGCCACGACTGTTCCATCATTGAACCAGGTGCAAAAGCAGGTCACCGATTTTGTGACCGGGCTCTCGCTCAAGCAGCGCGGACTGCTCATCGGCGCAACCATAGTGACAGTTGCGATTCTCGCGGTCTTTGTCCATCTCATTGGAACCCCCGATTACAAGCCGCTGATGACCGGCATGGAAACTGCCGACGCTGAAGCTCTGGGCGCGAAGTTAGCCGCGAAGAACATTCAGTACGAGATCAGTTCGGACGGAAAGACTGTAAGTGTTCCGGGCGACAAGATCGATGCCAGCCGCATGGAACTTGCTTCCGACGGCATGCCTCGCAGCGGCCGCCTGGGATTTGAGCTGTTCGACAAATTGAATTGGGGACAAACTGAGTTCGACGAGAAAGTGAATTATCAGCGTGCCCTGGAAGGCGAACTCGAGCGATCGATTCAGACCTTGAAAGATGTGGACAGCGCGCGCGTGCATCTGGTTCTGCCGACCAACTCAGTCTTCATTGACCGCGAGCGATCGGGGAAGGCATCGGTGGTGTTAAAGCTCAAGTCGGGCCGGCTTTCCGAAGAAACCCAACAAGGAATTGCACGGTTGGTAGCTGGCGCTGTGGACAACCTGAGTCCGGAGAACGTAACCGTCATTGATGCGGATACAAATCGGCCGATAGGTTTACCTCATCGCGACGTATTCTCGCCGAATGGGGGACTCGAAGAAGAACTTTCGGCACACCTGCTGCAGACTCTCGAACCTGTAGTCGGACCGCAGCACGTGCGCAGCAGCGTAAATGTTGAATACGACCCGAGCACCAGCGAAGAAAACGACGAAACCTACGATCCCAAAAGCCAGGTTGCGGTTTCCGAGCAGAAATCGGAAGAGCAGGTTGGCGGAGCGATGACCGGAGGAGTACCGGGGACATCGAGCAATGTGCCGGGCGCAGGTACAACGGCAAAGGCCGCGACAGATGCAGGGGATGGTACGCAGCTCTCAAAAAGCGAGAGCAGCACTTTCGCGATCAGCAAGGTTGTGCGTCACACCATGCAACCGGCGGGACGCATTCGCCGGATCAGCGCGGCTCTCTTAGTCGATGACGCGGTCGATGTGAAACAAGATAACGGAAAACGCGAAGAAACTCGCCGTAAGCGCACTCCCGATGAGTTGAAACAGATCGAAGATCTGGCTAAGGCGGCGATCGGTATCGATACGACCCGTGGCGACGTTCTGACGGTGCAGAACTTGTCGTTCGAGCAAACTCCGGTCGAACCACCTGCCAAGCCCAGTAAGCTGGAAAAGGTTCGGGTTACGTTATCGGATTGGTCAAGCCTGGTGCGGTACGCAGCTCTGATCCTTCTATTCTTGCTGGCCTACATGTTGCTGCTGCGGCCGCTGAAGAAGCAGTTGATCACGACGTTCCGCGAACTGCCGGCAGCTATTTCAGCCAAGAGAAAAGCACCCGAAGTTGATTTGGCTCAAGGACAGGACACGGCGCAATTGCCACCGGAACAGCAACGTTCAGTCACGCTTAAGAAACAACTGCTGGAGAAAGTGAATGCGGAACCGCTCGGCGCCAGCAAACTGATCCAGGCGTGGATCCACGAAGAAGCTAAATGACCTCGCGACCAGCCACAATTTCCGGTACACGCAAAGCAGCCATCCTCCTGGCAGTCATGGGTGAGGAAGCTGCAAGCGCGATCTTCCGACATTTGCCCGACAAGGACGTACAGCTCGTGACCAAGGAACTCGCCGATTTGCAACGCGTACCGCCCGAGATGGCACACGAGATCCTGGAAGAGTACGCGAAGCTGGCGCTTACTCAGGACTATCTGGCGCAGGGCGGAATTGATTTCGCCACGCGATCCCTGGTGAAAGCCTTCGGCGAGGATAACGCGCAATACCTGCTGAACCAGGTGGTACGCCTGCAGCAATTACGGGCCGGGCAACTGGATTCTCTGGCCCAGGCGGATCCGCAACAATTGGCAAAATTTCTGGAGGGCGAGCACCCGCAAACCATTGCATTGATTCTCGCTCACCTCGATGGAAAGCAGGCGTCCACGCTACTCATGAAGCTACCGGAGCAAACTCGGGCTGAAGCAATTAAGCGTCTTGCGCAGCTACGGCAGTTTTCGCCGGAAATGGCGGAGAAAGTTTCTGTTGTACTGAACCGCCGCTTGCAGTCCTTGGGAGAACAGAGCCGCAAAACTTATGCTGGGTTCAAGAGCGTTGCCGACGTCATGAATCGTCTGGAGAGCACGACGGCGAAAACCATTCTCGAATCGATTGAGCAAGCAGACGCGAAGCTGGCGATCAACATCCGCAATTTGATGTTTACCTTCGAGGACCTTTTGGGGGTTTCCGACGTGCATGTTCGCGAGTGGCTGGGCGCGATGGACAAGAAGACGCTTGCGATGGCGCTCAAGGGAGCGAGCGAGGATCTCAAGAATCACATCTTCCGCGCCATGTCGTCACGCGCAGTAGAAATGTTGAAGGAAGACATGACGGCGCTCGGTCCAGTGCGGGCCAAGGAAGTTGCCCAGGCGCAACAAGAGGCCGTCACTCTGCTCCGCAAACTGGAAGCCGAAGGCAAAGTGATCCTGAAGACCGATGGAGACGATGAGTATGTCATGTAGTGACCCGAGCGACGTACTCATGGTTGGCGATGTTGAGATGTTCGTGTACCACGATCCGTCGGGGAACTCCCTGACAGACGCTTCTGTAGTAGTGCCCGAACCAAAAGCAAAGCTGGCGAAAAGCACTGGGCCTCGCATCAGCGAGCAGGAAGTGGCGCGATTGGTTGCACAGGCCCGTGGGGAAGGAATCGCCGAAGGCGAGCGCCGGCAACGGGCATCTTTCGAAGAGGCGTTGGCGCAGGAGCGTCAACGCATCACCGATGCGCTTGCCAAATTTCAGCAGAAACAGGCCGAGTACTATTCGAAGGTCGAAGTCGAACTCGTCCACTTCGCTTTAGCCATTGCCGCTAAGATTTTGCATCGCGAAGCGCAGGTAGATCGCATGGTTGTGGCCGGCTTGGTAAAGGTCATCGTCGACAATTTGCAGAAGGGTTCGCGCGTATTGGTTCGCGTGCGGCCCGAGGAAGTCGGAAGTTGGCGCCACTATTTTCACGACTCCCCACATTTGCAGGTCTCGGAGGATCCGTCCCTCGAACCGCGCGACTGCATATTGGAAACCGAATTAGGCACGACGGAAATGGGATTGGAGGCGCAGCTTAAAGAGGTTGAGAAGGGATTTGCTGACCTGCTGGCCCAGAGGCCTGAACCTCAATGACTCCCGGACATCTTGAATCCTGCCGAAATTGGCTCCCCACCGGTTCAACCATCCGCTGGAGAGGGCGGATCACCCAGGTGGTAGGAAACTTGGTGGAATCGGCCGGCCCATTTTGCTCGGTTGGTGAATCGTGCGAAATCGTCGCTTCCGACGGCAGCATGTTTTCTGGAGAAATCGTGGGGTTCCGAGGCGCTAACGTGCTCTCAATGACGTTGGAACGCCCGCAGGGCGTCCGTTTTGGGGACCAGATCGTCACCTGGGGTGCACGGCCGTCCCTACGCGTTGGGCCTGAATTGCTGGGACGCGTGATAGACGCCGTTGGGCGGCCGATCGATTCCAAAGCAGATTACTCGGCGACCCGTTCGATGCTGGTCGATGGGACCGCGCCATTGCCTCTCGATCGCGCCGTAATCGATGAACCCTTGGCATGCGGCATCCGTGCCGTCGATGGATTCCTGACGTGCGGTCGAGGACAGCGAGTCGGAATCTTTGGCGGAAGCGGCGTCGGCAAGAGCACTCTTATTAGTATGATGGCACGCGGCACCGCTGCCGACCTTACGGTTCTCGCCCTGGTTGGAGAACGAGGGCGTGAGGTGGCGGAGTTCTTACTAGCCCTCGGCGACGAGGGCAGGAAAAAGTCAGTGGTCGTAGTTTCTACGTCAGACCAATCTCCTCTTCTCCGTATTCGCGCGGCTTTGTCCGCGACCGCTGTGGCGGAGTACTTCTGTACGCGCGGCAAGAACGTTTTGTTGGTCGTCGACTCCCTGACACGCTTTGCCATGGCGCAGCGCGAAATCGGACTCGCGGCGGGTGAGCCTCCTACAGCAAAGGGTTATACGCCGTCGGTGCTTTCGATGCTGGCGCGATTAGTGGAGCGCGTCGGGCGCTTTTCGCAAGGCAGCATTACCGCGTTTTATACGGTTTTAATGGAGGGTGATGACCAGCAGGATCCGATTGTCGACACGGTTCGGTCCCTCCTCGATGGCCACATCGTTCTTGAGCGCAATCTGGCGTTGCGCAATCACTATCCTCCGATTGCCGTGCTGGACAGCCTTAGCAGATTGATGCCCAGCGTGTGTTCGACCGGGCATCTGGAAAAGGCGGGTGCTTTACGTATGCTGATCTCGGCCTATACACGAGCCGAGGACTTGATCCGCATCGGCGCATATCAGAAAGGGACGGACCCGATCCTGGACAGGGCGGTTGCCGCTCTACCTGAAATCAATCGTTTCCTTAAGCAGGGACCCAACGAACGCGCATCGTTCGAGCAGACGCTGAATCAACTGACGGCTCTTCCTGGCTAAACATGGCCTTTCGATTTCCACTTGCCCAGGTCTTGAAATACCGCGAGAGCCTGGAGCAGCGCGAATACCTGGCTCTCGAGACAATCCAGCACCAGATCTTCGAAACAGACAGGCGCATCGAAAAATGCGAGGCGCGATCTGCGGCTGCACGGAAGCGCCGGGAGTCGGACCTCGACCGCGGCGTATCATCCGTTCACCTGCAGGCCGTGGTCGAACTGGAGATAGCTTGCCAGAAACAACGTGAGGAATTGCAAGTGAGATTGCAACAGCTGCAGGCACAGCGTCTGCAGGCGTTGAAGGCCTACGAGTTGGCGCGGCAGAACCGCGAGGTGCTGGATGAACTACGGAAGAAGCAGTTCGAGTCTTACCATAGAGAGCAGGCTAAACGTGAGCAAATCATGCTCGATGATCTGTTTCTCTCCCAGCGCAAGCGGGCACACTAGGCAGACTTTGCCGGGCAGCCTGCTAGGCAAACATTGCCGAGTACGTAGTTTCCAAAACAAACGTCCTTCCTTTCTAATCGGCACAGTGCCCCAAAGTCTTTAATTTCTCAGGCTCCCAATCCTCCTCCGGGAACCGTCTCTAATCGGCACAGTCTGGCCAAGGACGTGCAATGTTCATCCGCGAATTGAGGAGAAGCTGTGATCATAAGCTTGCCCAAGGTTGCGGTGAATGTGGCCCCGGCGAACGTTCCGGTTGCGCCCGCGCCTACGTCTGGCAAATTCTCCACAGCTTTAGCGGACGCAACTGGCAATACCGGTAATACAGCCAGGCCGAACCGCAGCGAGAAGTCCGACGGCAACAACAAACGCAGCATTCCCGAGAATAAGGACGCCCCGAAAGGCAAAGCCAAGGCGAGCGGCGCTCCGGCCGTGGCGAGTCCGGTTGAGCAGCCACTCGCCAGTTCATTCAGTAAGCCCGCCGTTTCCAGTTTCGCGAACCGTGTGCTTGCCTTGCCCGTGCTGGGTACTCCCGAGTTACCGGTTTCTGAGCCTGCTGAAGGCGGATCCGATTCCGAGGCGACCAGCGGCATTGAAACGACACTGATGGCGACCAAAAATTGTGGTGAAGCGATGCCGGCCAGTTTCGCCCAAAACGCCGCAGTGGCCGCAACACAAGTCGCGGTCGCTGATACGACCTTACCAGCCGCCACACCGAAACAAAGCGGTGTTCCCAACGAATCGATTCAGAAATCTGTCATGCCCGAGCTGGCGACGGGAAACCTTGCTGCGCTCGAGCAGGCTAACTCCGGCGCTTTGAAACTGGTGGCCCACGAACCAAACACCGCCGCCGAGTCACCGGACAAATCCAATATCTCAGCAGCGGTCCCAGTTCTGACAACACCGGCTGCGGAGCCCAAGGCCGACGTTCGTAAAGCGGTGTCGGCGGCATCGTTGAATGACCTGAAACCGACGACCGGACTGATCACGGCACGGCTCCACTCAGCCGCAGCGCCAGCTGTAGTTGTGCCGCCTGCACCAATCCAGTCTGGAAACATCAATCCTGCCTCGACGCAAGTGTCCCGGCCCACCCAGAGCGTGGTTGGGAATTCCGACAGCGGCATTGTGCCGTCATCCACGAAAAAGGATGGCGATGCCGCAAGAAAAACTCCCCCGTCGGATAAGGCAGCGTCGTTATCGGCAGGAGAACCGAGGAACAAGGCTATTGGTGACGCTGTAGCCTCAGTTGCTCGTGTCGGTACGGGTCCGTTGATGAGCGAATCCACAAACTCCGATGTCACCGCTGTGTCCCAAGCGGCGATGCCAACTGCAGAAACCAAGACAATCGTTTCCGACGGTGGCGCGAAGGCAAACGCTCTGCCGCCGAACGCCGCAGCCCATAATCTGGCCACGACCACGGATCATGCGGCTCTTCCTGAAACGCCTTCTGTATCCCCGCTTCAGGTTGCACGTCTGGTAGAACATGCCGGACAGAGTGAGTTGCGAGTCGGTATCCAGGCAGGCGAACTTGGAACTGTCAGTATTCGCACTTCGATGTCGCACAGCCAGCTCTCCGCTGAAATTTCAGTCGATCGCGGAGAACTGGGGCGAGCCCTGACGGCTGAATTGCCCAACTTGCACGATCGCCTCGCTGAACAGCGCGTGCTGGTTTCAAACATCGTGTTGCACGACTATTCCAGTCAGAACGGCTCAGGCGGATTTCAGCAGGGATCAAGGCACAACACCTACGGCCAATCGATCAACAAAATGAACCCAGATGAGGCAGAGTCGCTTACACCGATCATCGCCTCGGAGATGATCGAAGGCGGCACGGGACTCGACATTCATATGTAGCTTTGGTTCGTTAGACAGGGAGAAAAGACACATGAACGTTCACGGCATAACAACGATGACCCCGATGGCGAAACAGGTCGCCACCAATTCGCCAGGCTCTACCAATTCGACGAGCGGCACGAACGGTACGGGATCGATCAACCAACTGGCGAACCAGACCGCGGCCCAAGCTGAGACCACCTTCATCAATCTGCTTGTGACCGAGCTGCAATCGCAGGATCCCACGCAGCCGATGGATCCCACTCAAATGGTCAGCCAGATGTTTTCCATGAATCAGCTGCAGCAGTTGATCGATATCAATCAGACTCTGACCACGGCGTTTACACCGCCCACGCCCTCGACCGGCGGAACTTCAGCCCACAACTCAATACCCACAGGAGCAAACTAATGTCGTCATTCTCGATTCCACTTTCCGGCCTCGCCTCGAGCCAGGAGGCGTTGAACATCATCTCGAACAACCTCGCTAACCTGAATACCACGGGTTACAAGGATCAAACGGCGAACTTTCAGTCGCTGTTCTATCAAACCCTGGGAACTACTGGATCGGGCGACCCCATCCAGGTCGGCGCAGGCTCCCAAGTGGGATCGATTGGGACCAATTACACCAACGGCGCAGTGAACGCCACGGGCGTTCCCAGCGACGTTGCGATTACCGGCAACGGGTTCTTTATCACCCAAAAACCGAATGGCACGATCGAATACACCCGTGCGGGCGACTTCGGAGTGAACACTCAAGGGCAGCTTGTGGCGACAGACGGCAGCACGGTGATGGGTTATCCCGCCGTGAACGGTGTGGTGAATCAGAGCGGGACGCTCCAGCCGATCCAGGTCGGACAGTCGGCGATCAGCCCGCCTTCGGCCACCACCACCATGCAACAACAGACTAACTTGAACTCCGCTGCAACCCCGGGCACCGAGTATTCAACTCCGATGACCGTTTACGATTCCCTCGGCGAATCGCACGTGCTCACATTCAACTACACAAACACCGGTCCTGGGGCATGGAGCTATACGATCACTCTACCCGCTGCCGACACCGGGGGCACCGGGAATCCGACTACCATCGCCAGCGGCAACCTGACCTTCGACGCCAACGGCAACCTGACCAGTCCGTCGGGTTCAGTCACAGGCATCACCGTCTCTGGGTTGGCTGACGGCGCCGCGACCATGAACCTTACCTGGAATTTGACGGGCACCAATGGAAGCTCCTTGTTAACGCAAGTCGCTTCGCCCAGTGCGACCACCTCCACCAACCAGAATGGTTACAGCGCCGGTCTACTGCAGAACTATACGGTTGAGTCCGATGGCACCGTTCAGGGCCAATTCAGCAACGGCCAAGTGCAGGCGCTCGGGCAGGTCGCGTTGGCGAATTTCCCCAACGCTGGAGGCCTGCAACTCACCGGCGGAAGCAACTACGCCCCCACTTTGGCGTCCGGCGCTGCGGTGATTGGCGCACCCCAGAGCGGAGGATTAGGCTCGCTGACGGGCGGCGCATTGGAAGCGTCCAACGTAGACATTTCGACTGAGTTTACGAATCTGATCGTGACACAGCGCGGCTTTGAGGCCAATGCTCGTGTGATTACCACGCTGGATACGGTGACCAACACTACGATCAACTTGCAGGCTTCCCCTGGGAACTAATTCCTCTCACCCCACTGGTCTAGTTTGACGTGGGAACTGTGGTGTTGGTTTTGTTTCAAGGGCCACGTAGGGGTGGCCATTCGATCTAGCACCAACGTGCTAATGGAGTGCTGGACGGTTTGAGAAGTGCTGCCGATCTTCTAGTTACATTTCGCAACAGGAGTCGGCCGAAGTATGCGGTCACAATTCAACCTTTAGGAGAAACAATATGATCACAGGAATTTCGGGGAGCGTCGGAACGCAACCCCCTCAGAGCATTCGATCGGCAGAGGACACGGCTGGCCGCCAGCTGATTAAAGACTTGCAGGCGCACAATCTCACCGCTGCCGCACAGGACTACGCAACCTTGAGTTCGTTCGGGGCCAACAATTCAGGCCCATGGACGGACCCCAAGATGCAGGCCGAATTCAAGCAACTGGGACAGGACATTCAGAGTGGTAACCTGGCCGGGGCTGCGAAGGATGCGGTGGGCTTGGCGTCGGGCACGATCGCGTCCGACCGGGCGGTTGCACAAGCGGACTACAAAGCCGGCGACATGACTGCCTATCAGCAAGCGATGTCCGTTCTGCAGGGCGACCAAGCAGCCATTTTCGGCAGCGAGGTCTCCCCTTCGAACGGCAGCAACGGATTCTCGGCCTCGGCATAGAACCGATCGCTGACCACACGGTCGTAAATTTGAACCAGCCGTGTGCAATGGGACCGTCGAGCCGTCTCTTGTTGGTTAGTCTGTAATTAGAGGGATTCGCAGGCAGGTAAACCGGCCGTGACTGCGAATCCTTCTCTTCTATTTCCCTTCTAATCGGCTCCTCACTCCGTTCCGCTCATTAATTCCTTCGCTTCGTGCAAACGATTGTTTCCACAAGCCTTCCGCAAGATGACCACGGCAATCGAATTCATCCGGCTGCCCCATTGCGCGGACTCCTAATTGCATTTGCAGTTGCGGCCTCGAGTTCCAGTCGCTTGCTTGGCATTGTCTAGGAGGGCTGGAAGACAGGCGTATCTCAGAATTGCAAATCACCACGATGGATGCTGCCGTACAACAGGCGAAAGTAACAAGTCCCGGTGAAGCCGCACGCGTGACCAGGGATCCCGTACCTGAATACGGCTGGTTGCCGTGCCACCTCTCGGTGGCCGTTGCTGTTAACAAATTCACCGTACGCGACCTTCTAAATCTGAGGAAGGGTTCGATTATTGAGACTGCATGCCACTACACCAGCGACGTTCCCCTGCGGGTGAACGGCATGTTGATCGGTTGGTCGGAATTTGAAGTTGTGGGGACCCATTTGACCGTTCGCATTACGGAGTTCGCATGAGCACACAGCCTTTAAGCCCAGATACAACAACAATTCTGCCGCCGCTTTCGAGCCAGTCCCTATTGATCAAGGGCCGGAAAGAAAGCAACCTGCGTAAGAGAACCGCGAGGCCGGCGAAGAAGGTTCAAGCTAAGTCAGCCAGAAAACCGCGGGTATCCAAGATGGATGTGGAACCCTCGCCAGTCGCGGAACTGCTTCCCGTCGTAACCGAGCCGATCAGTGGCACTCCTGAAATTCTCTCTGCGACGACAACCGCTGTCGTCGAGTCATCTCTCTGGGATGAAACCTGTGCCACTGCACACCACGAAGTTCAAGCCCCGGCCGAGTTGCAACTCAACGATGGGCAAGTCTCGGACGAGCCCCCTACTGCGCCAAATAATCAACCGCATGAGTTCCCCGTTATTGAAGACATAGCCCCACTACCGGTTCGCGCTTCAAGCGCTGGAATGGAAGATATCCAAGCGCAGCCAACTGCATTCGAGAAGAAATCGGATCTGACACTTTCCGCAAAATCCTGGGTTGCAACGTTGATGCAGCTCTGGGACTGGTTGCGGAGCAAAGTCAGCGTGCATCCGGCGAAAAAGCGTCTTCGGGTATGCGAGAGCGTCTCGCTCGGCGAGAAGCGCTTTGTGGCAGTGATTCAAGTTGACGGGCAGCAATTTCTGGTCGGCGGGTCTTCCACGTCTATTTCGACGCTGGCACAACTGGAACCATCAAGGGATTTCGCCAGCGTGTTGCAGCGCAGTCAGAAAGAGGACGCGTGCCAGGTATGACGATTTCGCAACACACAAAGACAATAGTTGTGCTGTTGCTCGTATTCGCTGCGTCTTTTGCATTTGCCGCCGATCCAGTGCCGGCTGTTGCACCTGGACCGGCGCTCACGTCTGCAAGTCTTCCGGACACGATCCCATTAACGACTGTTCCCGCAGCACCATTGGCGCCAAACGAAATCCGAATCACGGGCGTGGGAAGCGGATCAGTGCCGTGGACGATCATCGTCCTGTTGACGTTTCTCACGCTGATTCCGTCCCTGCTGCTTTGCGTGACACCATTCGCGCGCCTGCTGGTGGTGTTCCACTTTCTCCGGCAGGCACTCGGACTGCAAACCACACCGACCAATCAAACACTCATTGGCTTGGCATTGGTGCTGACTTTTTTCCTGATGCAGCCAGTTGGTGCCAACATCTATCAGACCTCTGTCGTGCCGCTCGAGACTGGCCGCATCAATGCCATGCAGGC
>Ga0070735_10001410_pt1 | contig 23273 bp, 23 predicted proteins | sample Coa_R1_FD_66443 | JGI IMG/M metagenome (GOLD analysis project Ga0070735, IMG submission 66443) | Surface soil microbial communities from Centralia Pennsylvania, which are recovering from an underground coalmine fire - Coalmine... | ecosystem: Environmental > Terrestrial > Soil > Unclassified ...
AATCGGCGTTGCCAGCGGTTTCCGATCGATCACCTTCGTGCCGCTCATTCATCAAGCGCGCGGCATCGGCACGATCATCCTCACCCACCCCAAAGCGGGCTTCAAACTCTCGGAAAAGCAACTCGCCCTTGTGCAAACCTTCGCCGATCAGGCCGTGATCGCGATCGAGAACGCACGGTTGTTCGAAGAGGTGCAGGCGCGGACGGAGGACTTGCGCGAGTCGCTCGACGAATTGCGCACCGCGCAGGATCGCCTGGTGCAGACCGAGAAGCTCGCTTCGCTCGGTCAACTCACGGCCGGAATCGCGCATGAAATCAAAAATCCGCTCAATTTTGTCAACAATTTCTCCGCGCTCTCAGCGGAACTGACGGACGAGCTGAGCGAGGTGCTCAAACCCGCCGCGCTCGACGACAAAACCCGCCAGGAAGTCAGCGAACTGACGCAGATGCTGAAGGACAATCTTGCGAAGGTTGTCCAGCATGGCAAGCGCGCCGATTCCATCGTCAAGAACATGCTGTTGCATTCGCGCGAGGGTTCCGGCGAACACCGGCCCGCCGATATCAATGCTCTGGTGGACGAGAGCCTCAACCTCGCCTATCACGGCGCGCGCGCCGAGAAGCCGGGGTTCAATGTCACGCTACAGAAGGACTTCGATGAGACAGCCGGGACGATCGAAATGTTCCCGCAGGAAATCACGCGCGTTTTCCTCAATCTGATCTCGAACGGCTTTTATGCGGCAACCAAGCGCAAGATGGAAAACGGCGGTTCCGGCTTCGAACCGATCATCAGCGCGACCACGAAAAACCTTGGTCACGCGGTAGAAATCCGCATTCGCGACAACGGCGCCGGAATTCCGCCGGAAGTGAAAGAAAAGATGTTCAACCCGTTCTTCACGACCAAGCCGGCCGGCGAAGGTACTGGGCTAGGCCTCTCCATGAGTTATGACATCATCGTGAAGCAACATGGGGGCAGGATCGACGTAGAGACAGAGCCCGATCGCTTCACCGAGTTCACCGTTATCTTGCCGCGGACGAACAATCCGGCAAACAAAGAGAAAACCAGAGGTCAGCCGTGAGCGTATTGGTTCTTGTGGTCGACGACGAGCCCGATGTCGAGGCGTTGTTCCGCCAGCAATTCCGCCGCGACCTGCGCGCGCAACGCTTTGTGATGGATTTCGCCCATTCGGCCGCGGACGCGCTGGCGCGCATAGCGTCCACCATCGAACAATCGCTGATCCTGATTTTGTCCGACATCAACATGCCCGGCATGACCGGACTCGAAATGCTGCCGAAAGTGAAGGAAATACGCCCCGAGGTGCCAGTAATCATGATCACCGCCTATGGCGATCCCGACACCATGCGTAAGGCGATGGAGAGCGGCGCCAGCGGCCTGTTGACCAAGCCGATCGATTTCACGCTTCTGCGCGAAGAGATCGACACAAGGCTACAGCAAGCCATCTGATTTTCGCGCCAATAGATCGTCTCGGAAAGACCTCTTGAGCTCGCGCCCTACTCCGCCAGTTCGACCGGTCGTGCGGGTCCCGCCAGCGGCCGCTCTTCCATCCGCGTCATGAAAATCGACGCACCGACCATCATGACGGCGGCGGCACCGAACACGTAGCGAAACGCGGCGATCATGTCGGTTGCGGAAATCGAACTCACTGGGCCGCGATGCTCGCCGGAAAGCGAAATGTCGGCGCCGAGCGCCATCAACAAAATCGCCGAAAATACCGCAACCGTGAAAGAAGCCATCAAGGCGCGAAAGAAGTTGATCGCGCCTGTGATGGTGCCGACCTGCGAACGCGCGACCGCGTTCTGCGCCGAAACGGTCGAGACCGGAAACGCGGTTCCCAATCCCAAAGCGAATATCGAGAGAAAGACCAGCAATAGCCAAAGCGGCATCGCCAGCATCAGTACGACGGCCGCCGATGCCGCCACCAGCGTGCCGATGATGGCAACCCGTTTGTAATGCTTGGCGCGCGCCATGGTACGGCCGGCAATCGCCGCGCCGCCGGTCGAGATCGCCGCCAACGGAATCAACGCCAGTCCAGCTTCGCTGGCGCTCAGCCGATAGACCACCTCATAATAGAGCGGCAAATACACGGTCAGTCCCAGCATCGCTCCCATCGCGCAACTGCCGCAGGCCATGGCGTAAGGCACGACGTTCCCACCCATCAGCGGAAGCGGCAGGAAGGGCTCGCTGGCGCGCGAGGCGTGCCAGACAAAGGCAAGCGCGAGCGCGAGCGACGCGCCGACCATCGCCAGAATCACCGGCGAGAGCCACAGGTAACGGTTCCCACCCCAGGTCAGCACCAGCATGATGACCACGGCGGAGGCCATCAGCAGAACGCCACCGAGCCAGTCGACTTTGCGGCGGCGATGAAAAACGGGAATTTTAGCCATTTTCGGCACGAGCATCGCCAACGACACGAGCCCGAGCGGCACATTGATCCAAAAGATCATCGACCAATGCAGATGTTCGGCGAAGAGGCCGCCGAGGATGGGCCCGCCGATGCCGGCCGCCATCCACACGCCACTGAAATAGGCCTGATACTGGCCCCGCTCGCGCGGCGTGACGACGTCCGCAATCACCGTTTGCACGATCGGCAGAATGCCGCCGCCGCCCAAGCCCTGAAGGCCGCGAGCCACGATCAATACCGTCATGTTCGGTGCGACGGCGCACAGGATCGACCCCGCGACGAAGAGGCTCATCGCCGTAACGATCATGGCGCGGCGGCCATAGATGTCACTCAACGTGCCGAATACCGGCGCGACCGCGGTCGAAGCCAAGAGATAGGCGGTGATTACCCAGGACAGGCTGGCGACATCGCCGAATTGCCGCCCGATGGTCGGCAAGGCGGTTGCGACAATGGTCTGGTCGAGCGCGGCCAGAAACATCGTCAACATCAGGCTTGTGAGAATGGTGCGGACTTCGCCCGGCGTCAGCGGCGCGCGCGGAACCGGCGGCGCGTCGCTGATCTCAACGATATCCGCAGGCACCTGCCTGGGCTCACCGAAGAGCTCTTCGGACAATATCTGCTGGTCGGCCGGTGGACGGCCCTGCCGTTCGAACTTGTTCATGCGGGTGCGGTATCGAAAGCGGCGGTTCGCGCCGGGAATATGTTGGTAATTTAGGTGGCGAATCGAGGCCGCGACAGCGGCTTGAGCGCATGGGTGCATCCCGGTGGGGCACCCGTGCAATCAAATTTCAGGAGGTTGGGCGTTTCTTCAGCCGGGCGCGCTTTGGCAGCAGCTCCGGCCATCGCACGATATGGTCCTCAAGGTCTTCGTCGGGGATCTCGTCTTCGGTTCCCTCAACGCGTCCGCGCACGGACACACCGGCTTCGTGAACCGAATTGGGATCGCCCGAAATGAGCGGATGCCACCAATAGAGGTCGCGACCCTCGGCCACCAACCGATACGCGCAACTTGGCGGCAGCCAATTCAACGTGCGGACATTCGCAGGCGTCAGGCGGACGCAATCGGAAACCTGCTCGGAACGATGCGCATAATCCTTGCACGCGCAAAGGCCTGCATCCAAAAGCTTGCAAGAGACATGCGTGAAGTAGATTTTGCCGGTATCTTCGTCTTCCAGCTTTTCCAGACAGCACCGCGCGCAGCCGTCGCAGAGGCTTTCCCATTCCAGGTTGGACATTTGCTCCAACGTCTTGGTTTTCCAGAAAAATCCCGCCTGGCCGGGATCAGGCTTGGCCTTATTGGTCATAAGCTTCGTTTTTTCCAATATTTTTGCCGATGGCTCTTTCTAGAACATAATCGGCCACTATGCGACGTATCACGAACGTCGGAAAATGGACCCTGGCCATTGGTTTGTGGGCTCTGCTCGGTTAGATAAGATGAGGGGCCTAGGGCCTCCATGCCGCGGCCGTGGCGCCGCGAAATAGAGCGAAGATGCGCAAGATCGTACCGCCCGAATGGAAGCAGAAAATCCGGCATTGGTTGCTGGATTTTGACGCGCGGATCGATTCGACACTGTTCTCGACCGGCAAGGGCGCCCGCGAACTCTATGAGCGGTACTCGACTTTCATGGATCGCTTTCACGTCGGCCGCTGGAAACGCTGGATCTTCATCGAGCCACTGTCGGAAGCCGCCACCATTGGACTGGGTGGCCTGATCCTGATGCTGGCACTGGCGGTGCCGGCCTTCCGCGAAACCGCCGACGAAGACTGGCTGAAGAAATCCGATTTGGCGGTGACCTTCCTCGATCGATACGGCAACCCGATCGGCAGCCGCGGCATCAAGCACAATGATTCGATACCGCTCGAAGATTTCCCCGACGTGCTGATCAAGGCAACGCTCGCCACCGAGGATCGGCGCTTCTACGATCATTTCGGCATCGACATCGCCGGCACGATGCGGGCCATCATGACCAATGCCCAGGCCGGCGGCGTGCGCCAGGGCGGCTCGTCGATCACCCAGCAATTGGCCAAAAACCTGTTCCTGAGCAACGAGCGCACGATCGAACGCAAGGTCAATGAGGCGTTTCTGGCGATCTGGCTGGAGACGCGGCTCACCAAGAACGAAATTCTCAAGCTCTATCTCGATCGCGCCTATATGGGCGGCGGCACTTTCGGCGTCGACGGCGCGGCTCATTTTTATTTCAACAAGTCGGCTCGCGACGTCAATCTCGCGGAAGCAGCGATGCTCGCCGGGCTGTTCAAGGCGCCGACCAAATACGCGCCCCACATCAACTTGCCGGCGGCGCGCGCGCGCGCCAACGTCGTGCTCGACAATCTCGTCGATGCCGGCTTCATGACCGAAGGCCAAGTGTTCGGCGCCAGGCGCAATCCGGCAAACGCCGTCGATCGCCGCGACGAGAATTCGCCGAACTACTATCTCGATTGGGCCTTCGACGAGATGCGCAAACTCGTCGATACCTTCCCGAAATCGTATAATGAGCGCGTCTTCGTCGTGCGCACCGCCATCGACATGAACGTGCAGCGCGCCGCGGAAGATGCCATTGAAAACCAGTTGCGCCAGTTCGGCCGCGATTATCACGCTACCCAAGCCGCCACCGTAGTCGCCGATCTCGACGGCGGTGTGCGCGCCATGGTCGGCGGCCGCGACTATGGCGCCAGCCAATTCAACCGTGCCACCGACGCCTACCGGCAACCCGGTTCTTCGTTCAAGCCTTATGTGTATACGACCGCGCTTCTCAACGGCTTCAAGCCGACCTCGATCATCGTCGATGGCCCGGTCTGTATCGGCAATTGGTGCCCGCAGAATTACGGCCATTCCTATTCCGGCGCGGTTACCCTGACACAGGCGATCACCCGTTCGATCAATGTCGTTCCCGTCAAACTGTCGATCGCGCTCGGCGGCAAATCGCCCAATCCGGCCAAGGCCGGCCGCGTCAAAATCGTCGAGGTCGCGCGCCGCTTCGGCATCAAGGCGCCGCTGCCGGATACGCCTTCGCTGCCGATCGGAGCCGATGAAGTCACCGTGCTCGAACATGCGGTCGCCTATGCGACCTTCCCCAACAAGGGCAAATCAGTCACGCCGCATGCGGTGCTCGAAGTGCGAACCGGCGCCGGCGATCTGGTCTGGCGTTTCGACCGCGACGGCAAGAAACCGCTCCAGGCGATTCCAGCGTCGGTCGCCGCCGACATGGCTGAAATGATGAGCCATGTCGTGAGCGAGGGCACCGCGCGGCGCGCCGCGCTCGATGGCATTCCGACCGCGGGCAAGACCGGTACGACAAATGCTTACCGTGACGCTTGGTTCGTCGGTTATACCGGCAATTTCACCTGCGCGGTCTGGTACGGCAATGACGACTACTCCGCCACTAATCGCATGACCGGCGGATCGCTGCCGGCGCAAACCTGGCACGACATCATGGCCGCCGCGCATCAAGGCGTCGAAATCAAGGAAATCCCGGGAATCGGATTGGGCGCCAAGCCGCCTGCTGCCGCTGGTGCTCCCGCTCTAGCCCGCGTGGCCGCCAATGGCGCCCCGAGGCCTCCAGAGCTCAAGCCGCCGCCGCCGGTTCTTACCAAGCGCGGCGCCGACATCCTGGTTCGCGTCGAAAAGCTGCTCGACGACGCGGCCAAGAGCGCAGGTGAGCCGGCAAAGCCTGCAAAGCCCGTATCGTCCACTTCGGCGGGATTTCCCGACAGCCTTGCATCGGCGCTGCCCGACGATCCGGCATCGCCCGCGGCACGCAAGAATTAACGTGCGGCTGATATTCGTCACCTTGCTGGCGCTGATCCTCGCCACAATCGTCGGTCTCGGCGCAACCTGGGTGACGGCAACGCGTGGCACCAACCTCGGTACACTCACGATCGGCGCGTGGACCGCCCGGCCCAAAACCGGCACCGCGGACATCGACCCTTATTCGCGGGCCTCGATCGCCCGCAGCGGTGAGCTTCCGGTCGGAACCGGCGACGGCGTGACATTTCTGGCCACGCGCGACGACCGCAAGCGGGCGCTCGATGGCCGCTGCGACGTGGTCGTCAGCGGCATCACGCCCGCGGCCCGATTCTGGACGTTGACGCTTTACGATTCGAACGGACAATTAGTGGCGAATTCGCTGCAACGCTACGGCTTCACCAGCCAGGAAATCATACGCGGCGCGGATGGCTCATTCGAGGTAAAGATCGCGGCGAGGTCGCGTGCCGGCAATTGGCTTCCCACGGGTGGGATCGAGCGCTACGTCCTGGTGCTTCGCCTCTACGATACGCCGGTCGGGGTGGCGACACGCACCCAGCGCGACGCGCCGATGCCCGCGATAGCAATGATGGGCTGCCCATGATCCGGCTGTTGTTTACGATCATTGCGGGCATTCTTTTGGGGGGCATCGTGCATCTGGTCAGCGTCCTGGCCTTGCCGCGTATCGCAACCCAAGACGCCTATTCCCGCCTTGCGCCGATCACCCCCTTAAACGCCGTTAGTCCCCTGCCCTCACCGGATCCCAACACCGCGCTGCTGCCATTCATGGATCCGGCCTTTGCCGTTGCGGTCTGCCGCTACGATTTATCCCAAGGGCCGATCAAACTCGCGGTCCCCGTGAGTCAGGCCTATACGTCGGTGTCGTTCTATACCCGCAACGAGGTGGCCTACTACGCCATCAACGACCGTTCCGCCGGACGCAAAGTGATCGAACTCGATCTGATGACCGAGGCACAACATGCCGAATTGCCTGAAGAGGAAGATGTCACAGCCGCCGACCGGCTGATCATCGATTCTCCGACCAGCATCGGATTGATCGTGATGAAAGCTTTGGCGCCGGAGCCCGGCCTGATGCCGCAGGCGCAAGCCTCGCTGGCCGCGGCGCGTTGCACCGTGCAGACCGAGCCTTCCTCGCCGGCCAAACGCTGATTCAAACGCTGTTTTTAAATCCGAGCCCCGCGCTTTAGGCCGGGGCTCCACGCCGGATCGCAACCGGCGGGTTGGCCGTCTGCGCGGCGAGTTCGCCGATCAACCTGTCGGCATCGGAGGCCATGCCGTCAGGGGCCTGAATCACCAAACGCTCCAGGGCCCACCGATATGAGGAAACCCGTTGTTCCAAACAATGCTGGACCCATTGCACGATCAGAGTATTTTCTTCCATGCGCGCAACGGTGTCGGCCCGCTCCCGAGGCGACAATTGCGAGACATGCGCAAGGCTCGCGCTACGCTTGCGGTCAAGGTCGAGCACCCGAACGGCCGAGGCGTAGAACAGTTCGAAGCGCGTGATGTCGTCGCGGACATCGTCGGTGAGTTGCGCGTAACGAGAGGCGTGCGAGCGATGCGGTTCGTCGATTAGCTGGCGCCCATAGGCGGTCCGGTCGAATACGGCTTTGTGCCGCCATGGCGAGGGCAATCCCTGATAATCGCCGAACACACTCTTCCAAGCGGGACGGGAATGCGGCGGTTCGATCAGCGGATAGGCCAGATCGCGAAGCTGCCTTTCGCCGTCGGTGAGCTGAAATTGCGACGCCTGCATGCTGACGCTGCCGGTGGCCTCCGCGCCGATCCAGCGATGCATGTCGTCGTTGCGGAAATCCTCTCGCGTTCGGCCAAAATCGCCGCCGCTGCAACCGCCGAGCAACAGGCTCGCCATGAGCGACATCAGGGCCGAAGCCGGCGGTTTTGACGACGGCCGGACGCGGATCTCACAAGAGGGGTCCGGCATTTTTTTGAATATCCGTTTTTAGCGCCTGCGGCGACGACGGCCTGGAGCCGTACCTTCTTCAGGTCCGCTCCTCCCATTGGTTTCCTCAACCTGGCGCTCAATCCGGATGACGGGAAGGATCAGGATAGTGCCCGTATTTTGGCAAGCGGCGCCTTCCATGGTTGAGCCCAGCCGGCGCGACGCCGCGTCGGTCGGAAATTCAATGATGGTCCCCATGCCGAACTCTCTCCCGTGCCGCGCTGACGCGATTTGCGGGCGACGGCGATTATTAAGAACAGGACGTGGTTAACGGCATCTTAAAACTCCAGAAAGCTCCGCGACGGTCGGCGACGAGAGAACCGACAGGCACAAGACGCTTCCCGTCGTTTTCACCAATTGTTTTCCTTAACGCGGCGTTAAAGCAAGTGAACTAGGTTGCGATGAGATTTTGCAATCAGTCGCGTACCCCAAGATGACCGCTTCACCGCTATTTCCAGGTTTTGACGGGTTGATGAATCTCTCCCGCCGGGAGGGCGTCGATATTCGCCCCACATTGTTGCGCGTGCTCACCGACCTCTATGTTCAAGCGAGCACCCATAGCGACGAAGAGGCGCGCCAATTCGTCGAACTGACGTCCCGCCTGATCGATCAGGTCGACGATGCCACGCGCGCGGCGGTGCGGGCGCGGCTTGCGGTCTATCCGGCAACACCCATCCCGATTCTCAAACAACTTGGCCTCGAATCTTCACGACTCGAACGGCAGGTGCCGTTGGCGCGTGACATTTTCGTGCCCTCCGTTCCGGAGAGTTCCGCCGCACCGACGCAGGTCAAGACACTAAATCAAGCGCCAATGGCTTCGACTTTGTCGATGCAGCCAACCGATGCCGCTGAAGTGAGCGGGCTGTTTTTCGGCGCAAGCTCCAACGACAGAGCCTTGATCCTGCACAACCTCTCTCAAACGCCTTTGAAAGCATCGCCACGAATCCCCACATCGCGTGCCGTGCGCGCCATCGAGACGCTGGAGATGGCGGCGTTTGTCGCAGATGTCGAAAATTTCACGCTCGAATTGAGCGAGACCTTGATCTTACCTTGGAACATTTCCGCGCAGGTGGTCAACGATCCCGGCGGCGAACCGCTCGCCTGCGCGGCCAAGGCGCTCGGTATGCCAAGCGCGGTTTTTCAGCGGGTTCTCCTTTTCCTCATCCCCGAGATCGGCACTTCCGTTTCCGCGGTCTACCGGCTCTCACGCCTCTACGACACACTGCAAGAACGGTCGGCTTTGATCATGCTTGCCGCATGGCGTGGGGCACCCATGGCGACGACGCGCGCGAAGTATCGCTCTTGGCTTTACGACGACGAACGCAACCGTGCGCGGCCGCTGGCAATCCCCCAACCGCGGACAAGCGCGCAGCCTGCTTCCGATATTGTCATTCCGCGCACGGGATCGGCGCAAGGCTCCGCCCGCTGATCCCCGGCCGACGCGCTTTAGTCCCGCGCCAAATCGAGAAAATGCCGGCCGGCGCGGTCCTCGGTCTCCACGATCCAGGCATCGGGATCAAATCGGATCTCCTTCTGGAGACGTTCTTCAACCGACTGTTCCGGCCGCGGCTCTTTGGAAGTCGGCATAAACATCCGCTCGATCGGCCGGCTGTCGTCATACACCGCCTGCGGCGCCGGCACGTAAAGCATGGCGTTGCCGTCGAGCAACGCGACCTTGACGAAGACGGCGCCCGCCTCCTCCGCGCCGCGCCGCCGCACCGCGCCGAAGACGCCCGCGCTCTCGCAGCGGCGCAAATAAGCCGCTACCCATATGCTTGATTTCAATCGCATGAAGCGGACGATAGGCCAGCGGATCGAGCGGCGCCAGATGCAAGAGCGAATGCCAGATTCAATCCCCTACTCGATCGGATGACCGATCGTCGCGGTCAATTCGCGCACCAAGCGATCAGAAATCTGGCCCGTGACCGGAAGCTTTCGCAGCCGCTCGAATTTCTGGATCGCGGCCTGCGTATCCGGTCCAACGACGCCGGTCGGCCTCAATTGGCCATAACCATATTTGGACAATGCGCGCTGCACCGCGGCGACCCGGTGCGACCCGGCGTCTGACATGGGCGCGCCCTCGACGTGAGAGACCGGAACGGGCATTGGCGGCCGGGAAACAGCCGTCGGCGCGACGGAAGTGGTGATGGTGGTGGTTTTGACCAGGTTGCCCAACGGGTCTGCCGCCTTCGGATCATTGGTTTTCGAATCATTGGTCCTGACATCGCCGGTGGGCCTGGGCTCGGAAGGCGACATCTCGGCATCGACAGGGCGCGGCCTCGGCAACGGGTTGGATGCCAATGCCACCGCGGGCAAGGTGGTCACCGAACCAAACATCGGCGCCGGGTGGCGCCCCGCTTGAAGGAACAGCGCGTTGACGATGATGGCGCTGACCGCGATCAGGGCCATCACGCCCGCGGCAACATCCTTAGGGCTATGCAACAGAATGCGCATCGCAAAACCGTGTTCGGTCCCCGCGTCGATCGCGATCGACCTGGAATTGCGCCGGCGCGACCTGTCTCCGTCACGTGAAAGTTTCCTAGGCACTTTTCTTCACCTGGAGAGTTTGCTCGGATATCGCCGGACGCGGCGGCAACGTCGCGACATTGCTCGTGGGTTGTATGGCGCGCGGCGTCAGCGGCAACGCGACCGTCACCAAGGTTCCTTCATCGACTTTGCTCTGCACGGTCATTTCACCGCCATGCAAGCTGACCAGGCTTTTCACGATCGACAGCCCAAGACCCGTACCCTCATGTCGCCGTTGATAGGTTTTGCCGGCCTGAAAGAACGGATCGCCAATCCGCTTGAGATCGTCGGCCGCAATGCCAACGCCGGTATCGGCCACTCGGACAATCAGCCGCTGTTCCTCAACGTTTGCCGACACCGTCACCGTCCCACCCCGCTCGGTAAATTTGATGGCGTTGGAAACGAGATTAAGCGCGATCTGCTTGAAGGCGCGCGGATCTCCGATCATGACCGGCAGATCGTCCGGCGCGCGGGTCACCAGATCGACTCCGCTCTCGCGCGCCTTGAGCGCCAACAGATTGCAGCAATTGACAAGCGCCGTTCGGGGAGCAAACGGCTCCGGCATCAATTCAAAATTACCGGACTCCATTTTGGACATATCGAGAATGCCATTGACGACGGACAACAGATGCTGACCTGAATCGTTGATCAGTTGGGCATATTCCTTGCGGCGCTTCGCATCGAGCATCAAGGCGTCTTCCTGCATGATCATCTCGGAAAAGCCGATAATGGCGTTGAGCGGCGTGCGCAGCTCGTGGCTCATGGTCGCGAGAAAGCGAGTCTTGGATGCATCGGCCTGTTCCGCGGCGTTTCTCGCCATATCAAGTGCTTGCTCCTGATTCTTCCGGTCCGTGACGTCCCGCATCACGGCGACGATTTCGGTTTCCGCAGGCGTCAGCCCTTCCGATGCCCGCTCAAATGGCCGGCAGCGCATCTCCACCCAAATGAAATCGGCATGATGGCCGTGCGGGCGATCCCGGCCGCGGACCACTTCCCGCTTTAAGCGAAATTCGACGCTGTGCACCCCGTCGCCTTGCGTGGCATCCGACAACGCGGTGAGATAGGCGGGACGATCGGCAACATGCACGCGGTCAAACAGGCCATGCCCAAGCAGGCGCGAGACCGGCACCCCCAACATCGTCTCCGACGCGGGCGAGATAAAGCTCACCGCGCCATTGCGATGGTGACGAGAGATCACATCGCTCATATTTTGCGCCAACAAACGGTAGCGGTCTTCTTCGACATAGAGAAGCGAGGCGCTGGTACGTGCCAAAAACTCGGTCCCGAATGCCAGCCCAACGGCATAGAGCGCCGCCGACGCCACGCCGAGCGCGGTGAGAACGGCGCGCTGATCCGCGTCCATCGCCATGGCCGGCAGCAATTGCGATTGTTCAAGAACGATCAATAAGCAAACGCAGCTCAGGGCCAGGGCGGCTGCAAAGGCGACCACGCGGCGCGAAGCCGAAAGGGCGGCTTCCATCGGCACGACCACAAACCAAATCGCCGCAAACGACCCGACGCCGCCGGTCGCCAAAGACAGTGTCATGACGAGACCGGTAAATGCCAAAGACGAAAGAATACAAGCTCCCTCGTACCGACCTGTCCGTGACAAAAACCATGACAGCAAAATCGGAACAATGAGCCACGCGAAGGCCGCCACCCCAAGCGCGGTGGGAGCGCCATGCATGGCAAGATAGACCGGAAACGCCGCAAGGGCGGTGAGGCTTCCCAACAATCGCGGCGCAATGAATGCGTGATGGCGGGCGCGCGTCAGCGCATCATACCGCGCCGAGGGGTGCAGCAGCGCATCAAGGCATTCGTGGATGATACTCAAAACAGTCACGGTTTTAGTGCCCACCTTTTTCTATTGCTACCGCCCGTTTTCACCGTGTCAGAGCGACATTAAACGAACGCTAAGGCTCGCCAGTCGGTGGTCGAAGACCGTATCTTTCCGGTGGTTTCGAACGCCGCCAACACGCGCAATCAACGCGGATGGTGAACAACGGGTTTCTGAAAATCGAGGCGCATGGTTTCCAATTGGTAGATGCCTTTTTCACGCGGCTTGCTTATCAATCGAAAATTTACATCGAATCAAATCGACTGAATTTTTTGACGAGTTTTTCGTGCTTTAACCTCAAAACAAGCACTCAAGATTTATCGACAACCGATAAACCGACGCCTCGATAAGAGGCGATCCGGAGTCGCCAAAGATGTTCTTTTTGCTTCGCCTGACGTTCTGGATTGGGCTGGTTCTCGTTCTGCTTCCACGGGACAAGACACCCAATTCCGAAAAGCTGCCCCAGATCGGAGCATCTGACGCCGTCTCCGCGGCGACGGCGGCGGTCTCGGACATGAGTCAGTTTTGCAAACGGCAACCGGCGGCATGTGAAGTCGGCGGTCAGGCCGCGACCTTGATCGGCCAACGTGCCCAGGCCGGCGCAAAAAAATTGTACCAGATCATCACCGACAAACGTTCAGCCGATCACACCGGTTCGATCGGCGGCATGGAGAATAGCGAGGCCATGCTTGGCGAAGCCCCGCGCGACACGCTGACGCCGGACGACATGCAGATCGAATGGCAAGGCGTCTCGCCGCCCTCGCCTTAATCCCTGGCGACGTCGGAAAACGAAGCTCTTTCGGCTGGTACAATCTCGCTTTCGGCTGCCTCCAAGCCTATATAGGGATAGGGCCGGAGGTCGAACACGACATGACGATTGACGAAATCCGGGAAAATTTCGAACTCCTCGACGACTGGGACGACCGTTACCGGTATGTGATCGAGCTTGGCCGAACGCTGGAGCCGATGCCGGAGGACGACCATTCGGCCGCCAACAAGGTGCAGGGCTGTGCCAGCCAGGTTTGGCTATCCAAACGGGTCGAGCGCGGCGGGGCCGGCGAGGCATTGCTGAAATATCGGGGCGACAGTGACGCCCATATCGTGCGCGGATTGATCGCGATCCTGCTGACGCTCTATTCGGGCCATACTCCGCAGCAAATCCTTTCAACCGACGCAACCGCGGTCTTCAACGAATTTGGATTTCGCGAACATCTCACTCCGCAACGCTCGAACGGTTTGCGCGCGATGATGGATCGCATCCGCGCCGATGCGCGTGAAGTGCTAACCGCCGCCTAACTATTTGCGCCGGCGGCGCGCCTGGCCAAGCCCCATTTGTTTGGCAAGCTGCGATCGCGCCACCGCGTAATTGGGCGCCACCATCGGATAATCGGGCGGAAGTCCCCATTTCTCCCGGTATTGCTCCGGTGTCATGTTATATTGCGAGCGCAGATGCCGCTTGAGCGATTTGAAGCGCTTGCCGTCCTCGAGACAAACCAGATAATCTGACGTCATCGACTTCTTCACGGAAACTGCGGGCCGGGCGGGTTCCATGGGCGTGTCTAGCCTGCCGGTCGAAACCCGCACCAGAGCGGCGTGAATTTGATTGATCAGGCCGGGTATTTCCGACGCCGGGGTCGGATTGTTGCTCAAATAGGCGGATACGATATTTGCGGTCAGGTCGATGAAAGTCTTGCCCGCATTGTCGGTCATAGCCTGAGCCTTATCCAGTTTTTGTCCCGCAAGTCCCGCACCCGCGTCGATTCGCTGTCGCGGCCTTGCGGGCGAACTTATCACGAAGCTCTCAAGGACGCTGGTCGAGATGCGCCCGCAGCTCATCGATCGAGGCAAAGCGCATCATGCCTTCGGGCATTTGGGCTTCGATCGATCCGTCCGAATATAAGGAATAAGCCATTCTATCGACGATACCCGACTTGAGAACCGTCACCGCGGGTTGAACCTCGGTGTCCTCGGCTCGCGGCGGCCGAGCGGCAACCGGCTCGCTGAACGTCGGGGGGGTGCGCCCCCCACGCCATTGGGAAGACGCATCCGCAGATCGTGAGCGTCCTGATTGCCGCCGCGCCTCGTCAAAAGTGGGCGGCGCGACGTCCTCGGTGTCGGGCGCCGGAGCGGCTGCCGGCATCGAAGGTGGCTCGGCAGCGGCCGGCAGATCGGCCAATCGAGTGCGCTCACGCTCGCGGCGGGACGTTGAAGAAAACAGCAAATTGCGCCGCGGTTTGGCGGTAGGCGACACATCGGCCTCGTCGCGCGAACGAACATGCGCCGCCGCCTCGTCTGGCCGGGACACCCCCGAGGATGGCGAGAAATGTTCGCCGCTCTCGGTCGCGGCTGCCCGTTCGCCCCCCGCCATCGAGCCATCTGGGGTGTTCAAGCGCGGAAGCTTCGCTGCGGCTTGCACACCGCCGTTCGGGTTGAGCGCGGCACCCTCTCCCAACCGTTCGGCAATCCGCCTGAGTTCCCTGACGACGACCCACAAGCTCAGGATGATCAACCCCGCGCAGGCCGCGATGGCGCCAGAGAGAATCAGGGTGTTGCCAAAACTGAACTCGTTAACCGGAATACCAAAACCAATCGCCAGGAGACCGGCCAACAGGCAGCCAAGTCCGGCGACCAACATCGCAATCATCATCAAATCTACCTTTAGATCATGATGCGATTCAATGAAATCACATCACGATCTTATCTCTTTGTTTGAGCATGATCCCTTGGGGTCAAGCCCGAGGGCATGCTTCTCGAAAAACCGGTTTCCCCCTGCGCCGACCCGGCCCCTTCGGGTCCGGATCATGCTTTTCACCACGATACCGCCATATGACGCGCCTCGCCAACCGGCAGGGACGAAAAACAGCACCTGATCGCGCCATAATCGCGAAAGTAGAACAGGACCGCCGCTTTTGTTTGCGTTGCAGCGAAGGAGTTACGCCACAATTCGCAATTACTTGGCAACGGAACTGCGCTATAGGGATGCGTGGGGGCGAGGCCCAAAGGCGCCAAGTGCCACTGGGGGATACCGGGTTACCAATAGCCATGTCAGCGATTACGACCTCGGCTCTCGATACGCCTCTTAGGCGTTCGGTGGAGCGGATCTGCGACGATGCCGCGATCATGGTGCTGATCGCGGTCAGTTTGGTCGCCGGTTTCACGTTCCACGATTACGGCCTGGGGTGGGACGATTACACCCACGCCGAATATGCCGATTTGCTGCTGCGGATGTATGGCTCCGGATTCCAGGACACGGCTGCGCTGTCGTTTGCTAATCTTTATATGTATGGCGGCGGCTTCGATATGGCGGCCGCGTTGGTTCACAAAATAATCCCGCTCGAATTATTTGAAACGCGCCGACTGCTCGGCGCCGTCGTCGGCATCATCGGCCTTGCAACGACTTGGCGGCTCGGCCGCCGTGTCGGCGGCCCGCTGGCTGGACTAGCGGCCTTGCTGCTTTTGGCGCTGTGTCCCACCTTCTATGGGCACATGTTCATGAATCCAAAGGATGCGCCGTTTGCCGTGGCGATGGTCATCCTGATGCTCGGTCTGGTACGGCTCGCCGAGGAATATCCGTATCCCTCGCCACGAACCGTCCTTATTGTCGGCCTTGGCGCCGGCCTTTCGATTGGCTCGCGCATTCTCGGCGGCCTTGCTCTGCTCTATGCGCTGATCGGTTTTCTACCCATCTTGATCGAGGAGACGCGCAGTCATGGCGGACGCGAAGCCGCGCGACGGTTCGCGCGCATGTGTTATGGCCTTTTGCCAGGCCTGATTGTCGGTTATCTCGTCATGGGATTGATCTGGCCGTGGTCGATCATCGAGCCCGGCCACCCTTTCCAGGCCGCGACCTATTTTTCGCAATTCTTCGAAAAACCGTGGAAGGAGATGTTCGACGGCGCGCTGGTCTCCGTGCCCGACATGCCCTGGTCTTATCTTCCCACCCTGTTTGCCTTGCAGCTTCCGGAAATTCTGCTGGTGCTGACCGTCGCGGCCGTCGTCGCGACATTCGTGGCGTTGCCGCGCGACGACGTGCCGGCGCGCCGCAAGACCATCCTTCTGATGTTGACATTGGCGGCGTTGCTGCCGATTGCGATTGCGATCGTGAAGCGTCCGGCGCTTTATAACGGCATCCGACATTTCATCTTCGTCATTCCGCCGATGACGGTGCTCGCAGGCACCGCGTTCGCCTGGGGAATGAACTGGCTCAAGGAAAATCACCGCGCCTGGCAAGCTGCCGCTTTGGCCGTTTTCCTGTTCGGCCTCTTGCTGCCGCTCGGCGAAATGATCCGTCTCCACCCCTACCAATACACCCATTTCAATCATATCGCGGGCACAGTACGCGGCGCCGACTATCGCTATATGCTGGATTATTGGGGTTTGGCGCTGAAGCAGGCTTCCGACAGCCTGCGCGAGGAACTTGAAGAGCGGCACGAAAGCCCGCCGCACGGGCGCAAATGGAAGGTCGCGGTGTGCGGCCCGCAACGTCCCGCCCAGGTCGCGCTTGGACCGGACTTCACCATCGGCTGGGACAGTCGTGCCGCCGATTTTGCGATGACGCTCGGCGAATTCTACTGCAAGGGCCTGACCGCGCCTGTGATGGTGGAGATCAAGCGCGACGACGTCGTGTTCGCCCGCGTCTACGACATCCGCGGCCGCAGTATTTCGGGCCTGCTGTCGATCCCGCCGCCGTAACCACGCCAAGCTCGACAAGAATTGAAAAATCAGAAAAACCAATATAAAGTCTTTTCACACTCCTCTGCACGAAATCCAAACGCCGCCCAATTCCGGGCGGCGTTTTTACGTGGGACAAAAACAGCTTGCGATCAGCGCGGCATCTGCGCCAACGCGGCGAGAATTCTTGCCCAGGAGCGAATGCCCTTGTGGAAACTTCGGAGGTCGTATTTCTCATTTGGCGAATGAATATTGTCGTCATCAAGCGCAAAACCCACCAATAGCGAGTCAAGACCGAGGGTGTGCTTGAAATCGGCCACGATCGGAATCGAGGCGCCGGACCCGATCAGTACCGCGTCCTTACCCCACTCCTCCGCCAAGGCGCGCCGCGCGGCCGCAAGCGGCTTCATGTTCCAGTCAAGCGCAATAGCCGGCGCATTGGAATGCCCGGTAAACTCCGCGCGGCAATCACCGGGCAAGCGCGCGGTGACATAATCGCGAAACGCGTTGCGGATCTTCTCGGGGTCTTGTCCTTCGACCAGACGGAACGAGACCTTGGCGGAGGCCTCTGCCGGGATCACGGTCTTTGAGCCTTCGCCGGTATAGCCGCCGACAATGCCGTTGACGTCGCAGGTCGGACGCGAGGAGATTTGCTCGATGAGCAGGCGCCCCTTCTCGCCGGCGGGGATCGACAATCCGATCGGCTTGAGGAACGACTCAGCCGTCAAATTGAGCTTTTGCCATTGCGCCAGAATTTCGACCGGCAAATCCTTCACACCGTCATAGAAACCCGGAATCATGATGCGGCCATTGTCGTCGAAAAGGCCGCCGAGAATGCGGGTCAGCAGGCGGATCGGATTTTGCGCGCCACCGCCGAACAGGCCGGAATGCAGATCGCGGTTGGCCGCCTTGATCTTCACCTCCTCATAGACGAGCCCGCGCAGCGAGGTGGTGATGGCGGGCGTGTTTTGGTCCCACATGCCGGTATCGCAGACGAGCGCAAAATCCGCTTTGAGTTCGCCCTTGTTCTTTTCGAGGAATGGAACGAAATTCTTCGAACCGACCTCCTCTTCGCCTTCGATCACGATCGTCAAATCGACCGGCAGCGAGCCGGTCACCGTCTTCCAGGCACGGCAGGCTTCGACAAAGGTCATTAACTGTCCCTTGTCGTCTTCGGCGCCGCGCGCGACGATGATCTTTCGTCCGTCGGCGTGATCGGTGACGACGGGTTCAAATGGCGGGCGATGCCATAGATTTAGCGGATCGACAGGCTGGACGTCGTAATGCCCATAAAACAGGACATGCGGCCGTTCGCCCGATTGACCTTTGGATGATTTGGCGAGGACGACAGGGTGTCCGGCGCTCGGTCTCACTTCGCTGGTCAATCCGAGCATTCCGATATCCTTCGCCAGATGAGCGGCGGCGGCCTTGCATTCGTCGGCAAAGGCCGGGTCGGCCGAAATCGACTTGATCCGCAGAAGCGCAAACAGCCGATCGAGACTGTTGTCGAAATCCGCATCGATGCGATCGAGAACCTTTTGAAGTTGCGCGGCGCCGGACATTTCCGATCTTCCTTTCTTGAGGGGCTTTGACCCTATCTTATGGCACGCTACCGGAGTTGGACAGGGAGCCAGCTTTTTCTTCCGCTGGATGCAAGAGATGCCAGGCAAGGCAGATGGCCATCACGGCGGTCGCAAGAAGATTATTTCCGAAAGCCTGTAAGTCGTGCGGAAAGAGCGGAAGCGACAAACTCACCAGCCCGCCCGCAAGCGCCAGCACGCCCCAGGTTCCCTTGCGAACCGCGGGACGGGGATCGTAGGCCGCCCGGTGCATCAAAACGGTCAGCGGGAAAAGCAGCCACACAAAATAATATTGACGCGCCAGCGGTGAAGCCACCGTCATCAGGCAGAACAAAATGGCAAGCTCTTCGGCATCCGACCGGGGCGTCCGCCGTGAGCGTGGAGGCATCACGCCGACGAAGCCAAGACCGATCGCGATGGAGACGCCAACCACGACCCAATTGGCGGTTTTGAAATCGAGATCGACCAGATTCATGGTGGCCGGCGGGCTGGCCGGATTATCCTGGTTATAGTTGACCGGACGCGTCAACCGATGTGTCACGGCGACAATGGATTGATTGACCCACGACCAATTCTGTTCGCCGCGTTGTCCAAAACCCTGCTCGGAGCTCGAGCCGATCATGCCCTGGTACCAAGTCTTCAGCTCGGAGAGATTATGCTGAAAGCCACGGATTGGAGCGGGAATGGCGACCAGGAAGATCGTAAGAAAGATCATCATACTGGCGGCCGACGCCCATTGCCGTCGCCAGATGAGATAGGGAAGCACCGCTGCCGGGAAGACCTTGATGGCGGTGGCCAATGCAAACAGACTTCCCGAACTCCATGGTCTGCCTTGTTGCAGGAGCCAGAACGCGAGCAGCATCAGCGCGAGCAAAACGAGGTTCGGCTGGCCGAGATCGAACATGTCGAAGATAAAGGAGACCGTGACGATCGAGGGAAGCGCCGCGAGCCACGGGGTCACGGCCCGGCCGCTCCCTGTCATGGCGTTCGAAAGCTGAGCGCTCACCCACCACGCGACGGCGTTCAACAGGGTGAGACAGAGATAGAGTGGGATTTTGCCGAAATAGGCGGGAATGGCCAGCAGGATTGCCGACAATGGCGGATACAGAAAATCGAAAATGGCGTTGGGATCGTGCGGATAGAGATCCCTCCCCTGCAAGACCTGTTGGCCCGCCCAAAACCAGAGCGGATAGTCCTTTGTCTTGCCGTTTCCGAAAATCTCCGGGCCGAGGACGTCTGCTGCCAGCACAATACAACAGATCACGAAGAGAAGATCGATCGGGGTTCGTAGCGAGGGAAATCTCAGCACAAATCCGTTTCCAAAATGGCAAGATCAAGTTGCATGGATTTCCGTCGTGAAAGTGGGCGCCGCAATGGAGCACGAACTTCGAATGAGGCCTTTATAAAGTATGTGGCAGGCCGATTGAACCTTTGAGCGAACGAATGAGGAATAGATATCTTAGAGATCGTTTTCGTTTGATGAGCATTTGACCGGCTTCATCGCTCATTTCAACGACCTTTACGATGAAATTCCCCCGCTCAGACGTGAAATCGGCGTCCCCTCTTGCATTGCTGCAACACTCGCGATGCGATTTGCATCTGCCACCACGCAGATCGCTTGTAATTTGTTCCACAGAAGATCAAGATAAATCACGAGTAAGGATCTGGCGGGATAAGCCGGACGAGGACGGGGGCGATGGACGAACTGACCAATTGGCTGGCCTCAAAAGCCGGCATAGAAGGTGTTGTGGCTGAAAAAGGTGTTGTCACCGAAAAAGCCGTCGGCATCATTCTAGGTTTCCTTCGCGACAAAGGCCCCGCCGTCCAGGTTCAGGCCTTGATCGACAAGGTTCCCGGTGCAGAAGCAGCCATCTCCGCTTCCGAAAACGGCAACCGTCTCGAACGGTTGATAGGCGGCGGCTTGATTGCCACCGGCACCCGTCTGATGGCCTTGGGCCTTGGCGTTAGCGAAATTCAGCAAATGGCGCGCGAACTTTTCCAATTTGGCCGTAACGAAATTGGGGCGGATCAGATGGGCGCGATTATCGCCGGCACTCCTGGCCTCACCCATCTCGTGTGAAGTAAGTTTTATATTGAAAGATCATGACATATCCTATCTCAGAGATCGATGGCCTTCCCTCCTTCGCTGCGGCCAAACTCAAATCGCTGGGCATCCGCACGACGGACCGCCTGCTTGAAGCCGCGCGCACCATGAAGGGACGCAAAGCGCTTGCGGCCAAGACGGGCATCAGCGAGCAGCAATTGCTCGAATGGGCCAATTTTTCCGACTATATGCGCATTCCCGGCATGGGCAGGGCGAAGGTGGGGTTGGTTCGCGCCGCCGGCGTTCCCACGGTTCGCGAGCTTGCGCTTCGCAATCCGTCGCGGCTGGCGCAAAACATGAAAGAAGTGAACATCAGGCGCAAACTCGTGCGGGTTCTTCCTTCCGAAAAATCGGTCGAACAGCTAATCGCCAAGGCCCGCAAGCTTCAGCCCAAAATCACCTATTGAACAAAGCTCGCTTTTCCGCCTGATCGGGCCGGCCTTCCCGCAATCACGCGCCGATCCCCACCCCTCCGTCTTGACTCCCCGGCTTGGACCGCGCAAAGCGACCCCATGATCGCGACCTCGCCCGGAACCGCCCTCGCGGCCCCCTCGGCCGATCATCGGACATGGCCGGAGCGCCTGTCCAAACCATGTCCGCTGGTGATGGGGGTCTTGAACATCACGCCCGACTCCTTTTCGGACGGCGGCCGCTTCATCTCGCCCGAACACGCCCTGGCGCAGGCCAGGCGCATGGTCGCCGACGGCGCCGACATAATTGACATCGGCGCCGAGTCCACCCGGCCCTATGGATCGGAGCCGGTCAGCGTTGACGAGGAGTTGAGACGCCTGCGGCCGATCCTCACCGAGGCCGCCTCCCTCGGTGTTCCCATCTCCATCGACAGCATGAAGGTTAAGGTCGTCGCCTGGGCGCTCGACGCCGGAGCCGCCATTGCCAATGACATTTGGGGCCTACAAGGCGACCCCGACATGGCCAAGCTGATCGCGGCCCGGCGTTACCCTGTTGTTGTGATGCACAACCGCGAGCGCGCCGACCCCGACATCGACATCATGGCCGATGTCGCCAGTTTCTTTTCGCGTTCGCTTGAGATCGCCGCACAAGCCGGCATTTCCCGGGATTATATCGCGCTCGACCCCGGCATCGGCTTCGGCAAGACGCCGGAGCAAAGCATGGCGGTGCTCGCCCGGCTCGATCAATTCAATGGTTTCGGCCTGCCGCTTTTGGTCGGCGCCTCACGCAAGCGCTTCATCGCCACCGTATCGCCATCCGAGCCCGATCAACGGCTCGGCGGCTCGATCGCCGCGCATCTGATCGCGGCCAAGGCTGGCGCGGGCATCATTCGGACGCACGACGTATCGGAAACCGTCCAGGCTTTGCGCGTGGCCACAGCGATTTGGGACAAAGCATGAGCGATACCATCTTCATCACCGGCATCGTAATTCACGCCCGTCATGGCGTCATGGATCATGAAACCGAGGTCGGGCAGCGTTTCGTCATCGATCTCGAATTGTCAGCGGATCTATCGGAATCCTCGCGCACCGATCGCCTCTCCGATACCGTCTCCTATTCCAACGTGGTTGCCACCGCCACCGCCGCTTTCAAGGACGCCAATTACAAATTGCTGGAGCGTGCCGCCGGCGCCGTCGCCGACGCGGTGCTCGCCGCCTTTTCGAAGGTCGGCGCCGTCAAGGTCACCGTCCACAAGCCGCACGCGCCGATTGCCGCGATTTTCGATGACGTCGGCGTGGTGTTGACCCGAACGCGGAAGCTCTAAATCCGCATGATCGCCTCGAAAAATCGGTTCCCACTTTTTCGGATCACGCTGTGATGCCCCACGCTCTGATCGCACTCGGCGGCAATGTCGGCGATGTCCGTGCGACCTTCCAAAAGGCAATCGCCAATATCTGCGGAATGGCGCAGGCAGCACTCCTGGCGCGGTCCTCCGATTATGCCACCCCGCCCTGGGGCGAGACGCAGCAGGCGCGGTTTATCAACGCCTGCATCGAAATCGAAACGAGCCTCGATCCGCATGCCTTGTTGTTCGTATTGCAAAAGATCGAAGCCAAATTCGGCCGCGATCGCCCCCACGAAACGCGCTGGGGTCCGCGCACGCTCGACCTCGATCTGATCGCCTATGACGACGTTACCATGCAAAAACCGGAACTGACCCTGCCCCACCCCCGTTGGTTCGAACGCGCTTTCGTCCTGGTCCCTTTGGCGGAGATCGCGCCCAATCGCGTCATCGCCGGACGCCGTGTCGCGGCCGCGTTGGCGGGGTTATCCAGCGCGGGAATTGAACGCCTGCTGGATCCCGTCTGAGTTCAAAAACAGCGTTTGGCTTGGCGCTCCGCTCATGGCAATTTCCTAAAATGACACCACCTGACGAGCTATCCCTTGCCACGGATTTCGCGCCCGCCAGCTTTGACGACTGGCGCCGGCTGGTCGA
>Ga0070735_10001411_pt1 | contig 23271 bp, 15 predicted proteins | sample Coa_R1_FD_66443 | JGI IMG/M metagenome (GOLD analysis project Ga0070735, IMG submission 66443) | Surface soil microbial communities from Centralia Pennsylvania, which are recovering from an underground coalmine fire - Coalmine... | ecosystem: Environmental > Terrestrial > Soil > Unclassified ...
CTGTAATTCTCGGGCGATCTCTTCGACGGGAAAAATGCGTCGGCCTTTTTACCCGCGATCTCGACTTGTTGCCATTGTCCCATGAGAAAGCCTTACTGCGCGGCCTTCAGATGTTTGTCGAAGAACGCCAGCAGCGCTTGTTCGGCCTTGACGGCATCGTCCCCCTTGAAGCCGTGCCCGGCTCCGGGAAGCGTGAGCAGCTCGACCTCGACATCGGCCGCCCGCAACCGATCGGTGAGCCAGACCGCCTGTTCATACGCCACATACTTGTCTTCTGTGCCGTGGATGCACAGTGTGGGCGCGGCTGCCGGAGTCACCCAGTACAGCGGACTCGAAAGAATATGCCGATGCCGGGCCGTCTCCAGATTGCCTCCCAGAAAGAGCGGCAACACCTGGGCCGCATCGACGCTTTTGTCATACGACTTCGTGAAATCGCTTGGCCCATAGACATTGACCACGCAGCGGACGTGGCTGGGCTGGTCGGCATTGCCCGTGTTCCCCTCGAACATTCCCACGCCTGCGGTGACTCCCAAAAACTGCGCGAGGTGCCCGCCGGCCGAGCCTCCTGTCGTGCCAATGCGATCAGGGTCGATCTTGTATTCGCTTGCGTGAGCCCGCAACCAGCGGACTGCCGCCTTGGTATCATGCACGGCCGCGGGGAACTGGTATTTCGGAGCCAGGCGGTAGCTGATCGTGACGGCCACATAGCCGTTCTGCGCCAGTTTCAGGCACAGCGCATTGTATCCGTCGCGGTGCCCGGCGCGAAAACCGCCGCCGTGAATGCACACGACGACCGGAAACGGCCCCGATCCCGACTTTGGACGAGCCATGTTGAGCTGTAAGTGCTGCTCGTCTGGATTGGAATACTCGATCTCTTTTTCGAACGTCACGCCGGCGGGAATGGCAAGATCATCGGCCGCCGCGGGAACCGCACGAGCCAAGAGCGCCGCAGCACAAACGAGGGCAAAGCGCCGAATCAAAACTTGCATTGTGGTGAAACTCCATCAATGATCGAGTGGCATGAACTATGAACAGAGACTCGGCGCAGCGTAACGAATCAGTCAACGAATTGAAACTGACGCTTGCGGGCGCATCGCGCATGTAAATCGTCCCCGTCGGCAATCACGCGAATTTGCTGACTCGCGCTATTTGCCGATGCAAAACCGGCTGAAGATGCGGTCGAGGATGTCGTCGGTATAGACGAGACCGGCAATCTTGCCCAATTCATCGAGCGCCTCGCGAACTTCAAGCGCCACCAGGTCGTGCTGCGATTCGCTTTGGGCAATCGCAAGCGCCCGTTCCAGCGCGGCCTGAGCGCCTCGCAGGCTGTCGTAACTGCGAGCGGCGGTCGTCCCCAACAGTTGTCGCGCGCCGGCCGCCGGCCGCGTCAGCCGATCAACGATCGCCGAAACCAGTTCTAATAGTCCTTCGCCGGAACGCGCGCTGACGGCCAGCCGCGAGCCCTCATTGTCGCCGGCGTCTCTCAAGTCGCTCTTCGTCGCCACCGGAAGGATTCGCTCGCCTGAGGCTGGGCCCTGATCGCCGGAAGACGAAGCAAAAGACTCATCGGCCGGCTCACACCACACGACCAAATCGGCCTCGTCGATCTGCTTTCGTCCAAGTTTCTGGGCCTCACGGCCGATGCCCTCGGCTTCCTGTTCGCTGCCGGCGGTATCCACCAGCGAGAGGGACATGCCGCCGAGCGTGACGTCAGCCGATAAATAATCGCGCGTCGTGCCCGCCGCTTCCGAGACCAGCGCCGCGGAGGTTTCGGCAAGCACATTGAAAAGCGTGCTCTTTCCCGCGTTGGGAGGACCGGCCAGAACGACGCGCGGCCGGGCCGAGGGACGCATGCGCTTTCCTGCGCGGTCGAACAGCTCGGCCACATCGTCGCGCGCCAGGCCCAACCGGCCGACGAGCGCCGCGTGAGAAACGAACTCGATCGCCTCGTCGGCGAAATCGAGGCCGGCCTCCAGATCGGCCAGAAGGTCGAGCAGATCGCCGCGCAGACGCGCGATTTGCGACGACAGCCCTCCCGCCAACTGGTCGAGCGCCGTTTGCAACTCGCGGTCGTCGCCCGCGTCGATCACGCCCAGCACTGCCTCAGCTTGTGCGAGGTCGATACGGCCGGCGAGAAATGCCCGCAGCGTGAATTCGCCGGGCTCTGCCGGACGAACGCCGCGCGCGAATACATCCGACAAAACCGCCTCCAAAATGGGCGGAGAAGAAACGACATGCAGCTCGGCCAGCGGCTGCCCGGTGAAGCTCCTGCGATTGGGCCAGAGGTGCAGATCGACAGCGAGCGGGCGGCCGAGACCGTCGATTTGAAGCGCACCCGGATAACACCACGCTGTCCGTGCGGTTGAGGGTCGCGAAATTTCTTCGGTCGTCCGTCCGGACGGCGTAAAGAAACTCTCCAGGACGGAAACCGTCGCCGGACCGCTGATGCGGATAATGCCGCGCGCCGCATGTCCGGGAGCCGATGCAAGAGCTGCGATCGTATCGTCGGGATGCATTTCGCGGGCGGGAAAGAAGTTACTTCCGCCGCTGGCGCGACGAACGGCGTGCAGACGATTCTTTTTCGGCCGCCTTCAGCAGTTTCGACAAAAGTCCGCCTCCGCCGAACAGCCCGCCTCCACCCGAACCGCGTCCTCCATTATCTCGATCATCGTCGTCCGGGCCGGGAGGCCGGCGACGGCCCGTGAGAGGCCCCGGGGGGGGCGGCTCGGTCTTCGCGCCCGCGCGCACCTTGGTCAAAAACTTTCGCTCTCCCATGCCCCACAGGCTTGACGCGATGAAATACACGCACAGACCCGCCGGAACTTTATAGAACATGACTCCCATGGCCAGCATCATGTAGTTCATCACTTTCTGCTGCATCGCCAATTCTTCGGTCGCCGGCGGCGGCATGAACATCTTCTGCTGCACGTAGAACAGCGCCGTCGTAATGATGGGGAGCAGGTTGAATTCGTGCCCGAGAAACGGGATGGCGAACGGCATTTGGAAGAGCGCGTCGGGGGCCGCCAGGTTGTCGATCCACAGGAAGCTCGCCAGCCGCAGATCCACCGCGTGATTCAGCGCCTGATAAAGCCCCATGAAAATCGGCAGTTGGATGAACAGGGGCAGACAGCCGGCCAGCGGGTTGAATTTGTGTTTGCTGTAGAGCTCCATCTGCGCCCGGGCGAATTTTTCTTTGTCCTTGCCGTACTTCTCCTTCAGCGCGGCAATCTCCGGTTGCATGAGCTGCATTTTGGCGGCGCTGCGCGCCTGCCTGATCGATACGGGAAACATCGCGCTGCGCACCACCACGGTGAGGCAGATAATGGCGATTCCCCAGTTGCCGAAGATGGCGTGAAAGAACTTGAGCAAGAACAGCATCGGCCGGCTGATGAAGTGAAACCAGCCGAAATCGATGACCTTCGCGGCGCCTTCGGGCAGCACGTCGTCGCGCTTCGGGCCGGCGAACAGGCGGTAGCTATGATCGATCGCGTCGCTGTCGCTCCCCGCTTTCCCGAGCGCCAGCTCGACCGACGTCAACTTGACGGCGACCTCGCTTTTCTCTTTGAGATTGGGGCCGATCAGTTCTTGCGTGGCCGATTGGATATACGGCGTATCAAGCTGGTCGTCGACCGGCACGATCAGGGAGGCGAAAAATTGCGCGTCGGTGCCGATGTATTTGACCGGCTGTTTCCATTGTTCGACATTCCCCTCGGCGATCGTCTTGGCCGACATCAGCTCGTGGTTGATCGTGCCCGGTTTGGGCTGGAACCCCACCACGATGTCGCGATATTTTTGAGTGTTTTCGACGTTTTCGAGGGGGAGCCCAGTCGGTCCCTCCAAGACGTATTCAATCGTTTGGGCGCGGCGCCCCAGATTTCGGAATGAAAGATCGACGAACAGCGAGTACGCCGGGGCCTCGGGATGAGCTAACGCTTTGTCGATCATCGACAATTCGTAGCGTTTCACGAGCTCGACGTTGTCGATGACGAGCCGGAACACGGCAACCGAATGCGGCGGATTCTTCGGATAGACTTCGACCAGTTCCCAATTGAGGCGGGTCAAGTCGGGTTTGAGCTGAGGCACGCTCATGTCGAGCGTGGTCGGGAAGACGCCGTTCTCTCCGACAATGACGAGCGGCACGTGTGGCTTCGTGAGCGTGAGATACCGCGGGTCGTTGAGCTCGATTTGCTTGACCGACGCCCCGCGCGACCAAAGCGTCACGAGCTGGCGATAACCCGTTTGAAAGTCGGCCGATCCCAGATCCACCGTCGTTTCCGGAAACTTGGGCACCTCGATCGCCGCGGGCTTTTTCTTTTCCGGGGGCGCCTCGTCGGCCTCGGCGTTCGCAGCGACCTCCGGCTCTTCGCCCGGCTTCAATTTGGGCTTCTCTTCGCCCGGCTCTTCCGTCTCGTCGTCGGCCGCATCTTCGGCGACTTGCGGCTCTCCGGCGGCTTCGTCTCTCTTGGCTTTCTTCTCGCCGGGCTTATCGGCCTTTTGATCTTGCTGCTGGTTTTGTGCCGCGATGTTCGGCTTTTGAGGGGGACGAAAGCGCATCATCAGCACGTTCCAGCCGATGAGAATTCCCATCGCCAGAACAATGAACAAGAGAAATCGCTTTTGATCCATAATGCACGCTGGCCGCTATCGCCCATCCCGCAGGCGATCTCCTAGAAAATTGTCGAGATCGGGAATGTCGTAGATTTTTTTGACGGTCGCTTCGATGTCGTATTCCACGCGCTGAAACAGGACTTGCCTGTCGTTCAAAATCACGTACGAGCAGCGCCAGTCGCCGTTGCGCGGCTGCCCGACCGAGCCCACGTTGATCAGCACTTTTTCCGACGCCAGGTCGTATTTGAAGTCGAGGTCTTCCGGACGAAAAAACTTGAGGCTCTCGGTGAACACTCCCGGAACGTGCGTGTGCCCCTGAAAGCAATACATGGGGACAAGCGCGAAGATGCGCTCCATTTTTCGCTGGTTATAAATGTCCTCAGGAAAAACGTATTCGTTGAGCGGATTGCGGGCAGAGCCGTGCACGTATAGAAAATCGCCGTCGCGATTGAGCCGGGGCAACTCGCCCAGAAATTCCCAACGCCTTTCGTTTCCCGACGGATCGCCCTTTTCAAGCTGCTCGCGTGTCCAGAAAATTGCCCGTTCGGCGCCGGGATTGAACCCTTCGGGATCGAATAACGCCCCCTGGTCGTGGTTTCCCAAGAGACATATCTGGCACGTCATGACGCGGTCGATGCACTCACGCGGATTCGGGCCGTAGCCGATGATGTCGCCCAGGCAATAGACTTCCTTGATCCCCTTTTGCTTGATGTCCGCCAGAACCGCTTCGAGGGCTTCCAAATTGCCATGTATGTCGCTGATGAGAGCTTTCAAGGACCGCGTGCCTTCCGGTGATTCGAACGGAGTGTGAGCTGCTTGCCGACGTAAGGTAAAACTGGAGTTTAATTTAGTGCCGATTCTTAGGTCAAGTTCAGGGGCGGCGCGGCCCATTTCGCTTTACGCCAAGAGGCCGCGCGGTGCGCCGGAATTTCGGCCCGAAAGCGCCAACATTGGCCCGCGCAAGGGGAATTCTGGTCAATTTCGGCGTCGCCTCGCAGGCGTTTCCTTATTGAAATTCGTTCGGCCCATCTTTTTCTTGCCGTATTGCGGTCCATACCGGTGGCTGCACCAATCCGTAGCAGCAGCGTCGCGCGTGTGCCGCCCCGTAGCATAAGCGTCTCGCTTGTGCGCCAATGGCGGTTCAGAATATCGCCAGCCAGCCGACGCCCGGCCACGTCAATCGCCGATTGCTGGTCCCGGCGAGTCATTTGCCGAGAATCGCATGACGCTTTCCACATTGTCGCTCGTGATGCGGCCGTCGTGCAGCGCGCTGGCAACCAAGGCCCCGTCGAGTTGCAGCTCGGCGAGCCGGCGCAGATCGGCGGCGCTTCCAACGCCTCCGCCGGTAATCAGCCGCAATTTGGGGAACTTCTCGCGCAGCCGCCGGCAGAGATCGATGGTCGTCACTCCGCCGCCGACGCCCACCTGGGCGATGTCGAGCACGATCATCTCGCGAGCGCCTGCGTCAACGGCGCTAACGGCGATGTCCAATGGATCGGTGGTCTTCCATTGCGCCAAGTCCCCCATGGGCAGGCCCTGCCTGAGATCGAGGCTGAATACGACTCGCTCCGAGCCGACGCGCTCGCACAAACTTCGCAGCTCTAAAGCGCAGGGCCAAGTTTCCAAACCCGCGACAACCTGAGTCGCCCCGGCAGCCAGGATCGCATCGGCAGATTCGGCGTTTCGCAGCCCCGCATCGATCAGAAGCTTGAAACCCGCGTGTGAGAGCTCGCGATAGACGTTGCCATTCGGCCGCTCATGCAAAATGGCGTCGAGGTCGGCGATGTAAAGTCGCGTCAGACCCAAGCGATCGCGAAATGCTCGCGCGACCGAGAGCGGATCGGGCTTTTCAGCGATGCGGCTCGCGATCGGGTGGTATTCATCTCGGCGCCCGGCGACGCCGCGCACCACGACGCCATCCAGCAGATCGAGTACAGGCAAGATGAGCATGTCTGATGATAATGACCGGATGCGCGCCGATTTGCGATCGTCACGGAGCCAAAGTGTTATCTACCGGGCGCCAGCAGCTCCTCCAATCGATCGAGAAACGCCGCTTGATCGGGATGGATGCATTTTCGCGCTTCATCGATCGAAACGAATTCCGCCCGGTCGACTTCCCACGAAGCGCACGCGGGAAGCGCGTCGGCAGGCGCGAGACCGGCAAAACAATGGATGCGCTTCCCGCTTTTGCGATATTGAATCGTCCCCAACGGATGCAATTCGCCCGCAGCGACTGCGGCTTCTTCGAGCGTCTCGCGGCGGGCGGCCGCTTCGAGGTCTTCGCCCGCGTCGGGGATCCCCTTGGGAATGCTCCACGGCTTTCCGCGGTTGTAATTGCCCGACGGATGGACCAGCAGCACCTCAAGTCGGCCGCCGTGCCGCCGGTACAACAATGTGCCTGCCGATTCCTTGACCGTCGCCATACGCGGATTATAGCGGCGGCCGGTCCTACGCCAAACCCGGGTGCGGCGCTCGACGCACAAGCGAGACGCTTATGCTACGAGGCATCGGCGCGCAAGGCGCAAAAATCAAGCCGCCGGAGGCCTGACCGGCGGCTTGTGAAGCCACACGCACGATCGAATTACGAACCGCCGCCCAACTGGGAGCTGACGCTGGTGAACGTCGTCTTGGCGTTCGTGCCCACGGCCTGAATCGCGGTCAGACAGACCACGATGATCAAGGCGAGCATGACGGCATATTCAACCGCGGTGGGGCCGTCTTCAGAAACGAGGAACCGTTTGACGCTGGAAGCGAACTGGATCATGGTGCGACCTCAAGAGTGTGAAGACTGGGGACGTGAACTGCATCTCGAACGGGATGCAATTCAACACTAGGCCGCACGCGCTTTCAGTCAAGAAATTCCCAGGAAATATCGGATTGGATTCCTGACCGCGCTCATCCGCATGACACATTTTCGGGACGCGCAGAGAATAAGTCGCCCTTTCGCCCTCTGGACCCAGCTCGTCGTTGTCGGCAGGCAACTGTTGCCCGATTGCAACGCGGAAAATTGCCCCTCAAATGCCGCCAACGGGGGATTGCCGCGAGCCCATTCTGTCTCGCGACAGGACGACCACCACGCCGTCGCCTTCGTTCACGCGCGAAAACGTGTGCAAAACGATCACCATGCCGGCATATTTTGCCCGAATGTCGATCGATGTATCGCCGCATATGTCGCACACCGTGCCCAACAGGTCGCCCGCTTCGACCGACTGTCCCAGCCGCACCGACGGCTCAAAGAAGCCTTCGCGCGGCGTCGAGTGATTGACTTGCATATGTCCTGCGCCGGGGCGATCGTCTTCGACCACCAGCCCCGGCGCCCGAGGGGCTGCGGTTACGCCGTCGAGCATTTCCAGTTCGCCCAATACGTTCAAACAGCCCGTGACGTACGCCGCGACCCCATCCCGAGAACATGCTCCGCCCCCCTGATATTCGGCATAAATCGCCGGCACGCCGGCATCGCGAGCCACCGAGAGCGATCGCCCGTCGAGGTTGGGATCGGTCCCCCAGATGATGGGCAAGGCAAAAGCCCGAGCCATCCGCCGTTGCACTTCGAGCACGCGCCTATCCCGATGCAACATGTAGCCGACCAGAGCCGAAACGACGAGCCGCGTGCCGCCGCTGTGGAGATCGATGTAATAGTCCGCAGCCCGAATCAGATCGGCGAGGTCTCGGGCGATCTTTTCTGTGATCGATCCGTCGCTGCGACCCGGGCACGTCCGCGCGAGATCGCGACCATCGTCACCCGTCCTCATTCCCAGTCGAAAGGCCGGCTCGTTGACCACCGGGACAAGCGTGACCTGGCCGCGCAGTCGCTCGGCCGGCAATTCGCGAATCAACCGGCGGATCGCCGCCATCGGCTCGAACTCATCGCCGTGGACGCCCCCTGTAATCAGCAGTTGCGGTCCCGGTCGCGAGCCGCTGATGGTCCTCGTTTGAAGCTCCACTCGCGATACTCCTCCCTTCTAAATCCGGCTGCGAACCCGCCGCCAGGTCCCGTTAATCGACGACAGATCAGCGAAGTTGGATGCATATACTCGGAGTGCATAATTCGCCAGAAATCTTTTTTTGTCGCGCCAGCGTTTGCCTCTCCGTAGGTCGTTCCGCGGCTTCAACTTATGGCCTCTGGGCATCGAGTCGGCGATCGATCGCTTGAAACGCGTCGATCGCACATTGTGGTCTGAAAAACGTCGTAAGCTGTTATAAATATGCGACATGCGTCAACGACAGCGTTATGCATGGTCCGCGCCCCGCTTATGCATCCACACATACTTATGCCCAATTGCATTTGGCCGCCAAAACGGGCTGCGCCGCCGTGCGCTGGATTGCGGCGCGACGCGTGTTGCCAATCGGCCGTGTGGCCCGCCCATCCCGGAGGGCGGGCGAGTTCGGCAGGAACAAGATGCTTCACCGTTCGCGCTCCTCGCACAATGATCCCCAATACAGGTCTGCCGCACACTTTCTACTTCAATTGTACCCCCGCCGCACGATTTCCGCGGGGTGGCTTTTTCAAATCCGCGAACGATAAAAAAATATTCGATTTTGCGCGGAACCCTGCATTGACAAGTCGCGCGGCGTCGTTGATGAATCGCCACGATCGCGGTATTGTGGCCGGAACTTTCGAGTTTCATTTTGCATCACGACAACTCTCACGCGGAGACGCCCAGATGACGCGCACCACGTCGCAGCTCGATGAGTCAGCATCGCATTTCCAATTGCCCGTGACCCTCGGGCGGCGATCGTTTCTCGCGGGCGCGGCAATGGCCGCGGCTGCTACGGCCACGATCGGACAAAGGCTCTTGGCGCGCGACTACGGACCCCTTGCCCAGCCCGTCCGCTATCCCGATCCCGACATCATCGAGCTCGACAGGCGGTTCAAGAAATACAAGATCGGCAACACGCCCATTCAGCGGCTCTACACAGGCATGTTGTGGGCCGAGGGTCCTGCGTGGAACGGCGTCGGCCGCTATCTCATGTGGAGCGACATTCCCAACGACGTTCAGATGCGCTGGCTCGAAGACGACGGCCACGTGAGCGTCATGCGCCGGCCGGCCGGCAACAGCAACGGCAACACGTTCGATTGGGAAGGGCGGCAACTCTCGTGCGAGCATGGCAACCGGCGCGTCGTGCGTTACGAACACGACGGCAAGATGACGGTTCTGGCCGATCAATGGCAGGGAAAACCCCTCAACGCGCCCAACGACGTAATCGTGCATCCCGACGGTGGCATTTGGTTTACCGATCCGGGATACGGGATTTTGCTCGACTATGAGGGGCACAAGGCCAAGCAAGAGCTCAAAGAGGCCGTGTACCGCATCGATCCCAAGACGAAAAAGCTCGACAAGGTGACCGAAGACATCGCCAAGCCGAACGGCCTGTGTTTTTCGCCCGATTACAAGAAGCTCTATATCGCCGACACCGGCGCGTCGCACTACGAAGACGCCAAGCGGAATATCAAAGTCTGGGACGTGGTCGACAGCGTAAAGCTCGCCAAGGGGCGCGAGTTCACGTCGATGACGCTGGACATGCCCAGTCTGGCCGTCAAATCGACGGACGATACGAAAAAGGCGGGCTTCGCCGATGGAATTCGGGCCGACACCGACGGCAACATCTGGGCCAGCGCGGGCTGGGTCGGCCCCGGCTACGACGGGGTGCACATCTTCGCCCCGGACGGCGACCGCATCGGGCAGATTCTTCTGCCGGAAATCTGCAGCAACGTTTGCTTTGGAGGCCCCAAGCGCAATCGGCTCTTCATGACGGGAAGCCAATCGCTGTACGCCGTGTACGTCGAAGCGCAGGGCGCGCACATTGCGTGAGGTGAAGCTCGTCAATTCGATTTCGGTTGAACCGGCGCGATAACCATCGACGGCGCCATTTCTACGCCGATTCCGGAAGCTCTTCACACGACGACTCGTCGCCCGTTAAACGGATTTCGAATTTGCCGGCGCGGCCGGCTCGAAATTCGATGCCCGTGCGCGCACTGCGGAACCAACCGTGCTCGTCGGCGGGATTTTTCTGGTAGGCGTCATCGGCAAGAACATAGAGGTCGGGCTGTTTGGTGTCGCGATCGATGATCCAAACTTCGAGTATGCCAAGCTGGGCATAGAACGGAAGCTTGCTCTCGGATTCGTCGTCGGGGCTGCGAATCTCGACGGCGACATTGGGGCCTCCTTCGAAATGCGTTCGGCGATCGATCGAGAATCGTTCTCGCGTCAGCAGCACAAGATCGGGAATGCGGTAGTTGTGGATCCAGCCGGACCCGGAACCGGCCGGCGAAAGATTGATTCGATGGTGCACCCGCGCGCCACGGGCTCGGGCCCAATGTATGCGCAGCCATGTCTCCAGCGCCCCTTCAAAGTCCTGGTGCTCGCGATCGGGTTCGGGGGACATGTGGAGGACTCCTTCCCACATTTCGTCGCGCTGCGCGATCCCCGTGCGCTTGCGCCAGTCGAGGATGAATTGAGGAACCGAAGGCATGACGGCACGCATGGCAAGAATCTCCTGGCTTTATTCTCGCATAATTCTCTGCCGGTCGGTAGTAGAGCAGTCGATGACTGGAGCGCGAGTCAGTTGGGATCACAGAGACGCTTCGGAGACCTGCGGTCGGGGAGTGTGGCTCGGTCGGAGACCGGCCACAACAGGGAGGCACCGTCGATGGCCCACCCGGATCATTCAATTTGCAATTTGCAATTTTCGTCAGCGGGCAAGCCAAGGGCTGACGCCCGTGGCTCGCCTGATCGATTTGCAATAGCTCCAGTGGGACATGACTGCCTGCACGTCGCAAGTCGCGCCTGGTCACTCACCGGGGCGGGTCTTCAACAGCGACTGGCTCTGCAGCCATTTGACGCACAGGGGCGTCCAACTCGACGGAAGTTTTTCGTTCTGGCGCACGCCGAAGTCGTGATCGCCGCTGGCATAGACGTGCAGCTCGGCGGGAGTGCCGGCACGCTTCAGCGCCAGATACGCGAACACGCTGTGCTCCGCGTCGCTGATCTTGTCGTCCGACGAGTGGACCAGCATGACCGGCGGCGTGCCGGCGGGTATGCGCATGCCCGGCGAAAGCTCATCTTTGTCCTTGGCTTTGAGATAACCCGAATAGCAAAGGACGGCGAAATCGGGACGGCAGCTTGCTTCGTCGACGGCGTCGATCGGCTCGTACTTCCGCGATTCGAAGCTGGTGGCGGTCGCCAGCGCCAGATGCCCCCCGGCGGAAAATCCGATCATGCCGATTCGCTTCGGGTCGATTCCCCATTCGGCCGCCCGCGTGCGAACGAGACTGACGGACCGCTGCGCGTCGAGCAACGGACCCAGGGGCGGCTCGCCCTTCACGTCGCCGGCGCGACGCGGACAGCGATATTTGAGAATGATTCCCGTCATGCCCAGCGAGTTGAGCCACGCCGCGACTTCTTCTCCCTCGAGCTCCCAGAACAGGTTGTGATAGCCGCCTCCCGGACAAATCACCATCGCCGTTCCCGTGTTGTTTTCCTTGGGCGGCTGATAGATCGTGAGAGTCGGCCGCGTCACGTTGGTAATCAGCCGGGTCGGGCCGGCAATTATTGGCGATTCGTACGTGCGGCTGGTTTCCTGACCGTCGATGCCCGCATCCTGGGGCGTCTTTCCTGGCCAGACATCGACAACCAGCGGCTCGGCCGCAAACGCGGTGCAAGTCATGAAAGTGCCCACGAGCACTGAAACGAATTGAGTCAATCGGATCATGTCATAAGTCCTTGTTCATCCCAGCTCTTCAGCTTGAAGAATTTGCGCGGCGCTCAAAGGGAACGAGCGAAATTCGGACAAACACGCGATCTTACGACGATGGAAGCTCGGTGGCGAGGGGATGAGAGATTCCAGAGCCCAAGTTTTTTTGCGGGTCTTTGCTGAATCTGCTCAATCTGCCATTGATCGCTCAACCAGCGAGTTGCCCGAGCAGCCTGGATTTCAATGGCGCCGCTTTGCGCCGAAGCGAAGGGCCGTTACGATAAATGAGCGATTGATTTTCAGGTAACGGCCACGTGAGCCCGGAAAGGACGTGCAGGATATGCGTCAGTGGATGAGCGTTTTTTTGCTGGCTGGAATCGCCTGGCCGGCAGCGGCGGCGCGCGGCGCCGAGCTGGAGCTGACAAAAGGCGACCATATTTGCCTCATTGGAAATACGCTCGCCGAGAGGATGCAGCATCACGGTTGGCTCGAAACGCTGCTCCATAACCGCTTCCCTGACCGTGAGCTGGTCGTCCGCAGCCTGGGATTCTCGGGCGACGAGCTGACGACGCGGCTGCGCTCGGCCGGGTTCGGCACGCCCGACGAGCATTTGGCGTTCAACAAGGCCGACGTCATTTTCGCCTTTTTCGGCTACAACGAATCGTTCGGCGGGACTGCCGGCCTTGAAAAATTCAAAAACGACCTGGGCGAGTTCATCCGGCACACTTTGGGCCAGAAATACAACGGCAAGAGCGCGCCGCGGCTCGTGCTGTTTTCGCCAATCGCGCACGAAGACCTGCACGATCCCAACCTTCCCGATGGCCGGCAGAACAACGAGCGCCTGGATTCGTACACCAGGGCCATGTCCGAGGTCGCCCGGGCAAACGGAGCGCGTTTCGTCGATCTGTTTCAGCTTTCGCGCGAGCTCTATCGGCAGGCCGATTCTCCGTTGACGATCAACGGCGTGCACCTCAATGAGCGGGGAGACAAACTGCTCGCGGCAAAAATTGACACGGCTCTCTTTGGCCAGGCGACGCCCGCCCGGCCCGCGCCGCCCGCGCTGGAAAAGCTGCGGGCCGCCGTCCTCGAGAAGAATTTCTACTGGTTCGAGCGGTACCGCACGGTTGACGGCTATTCGATTTACGGCGGGCGGGCCGACCTCAAATTCGTCGACGATCAAACCAATCGCGAGGTCATGCAACGGGAGCTGGCTGTGCTCGACGTGATGACGGCCAACCGCGACAAGAAAATCTGGGCCATCGCGCAGGGAAAACCGGCCCGCGCTGACGATGCGAATACGCCGCCTTTTATTCCCGTCAAAACCAACAAGCCCGGCAATGGCCCCGATGGCGCGCATCTGTTCGTGTCGGGTGAAGAGGCGATCGATCTGATGCGCGTCGCCGAGGGGATGAGGGTCAATCTGTTCGCTTCGGAGGAGACGTTTCCCGATCTGGCCAAACCCGTGCAGATGGCGTTCGACCCTTCGGGGCGATTGTGGGTCGCTGTCATGCCTTCCTATCCGCACTGGAAGCCCAAGGAAGAGATGAACGACAAGGTGCTCATTCTCGAAGATACCGACGGCGACGGCCGCGCCGACCGCTGCACCGTCTTCGCCGACAAATTGCACGTCCCCACCGGGCTGGAGTTCTTTAACGGCGGCCTTTTGGTCGGCCAGCAGCCCGACCTCATGTTTCTCAAGGACACCGATGGCGACGGCGTCGCTGACTACCGCGAGCGGGTGCTGCATGGCGTCGATTCGGCCGACACGCACCACGCGCTCAACAGCTTCACCCTCGATCCGGGGGGCGCGCTGTATTTTCAGGAAGGGACATTTCACCACACGCAAGTCGAAACCCCCTGGGGCCCGCCCGAGCGTTGCGCCAATGCCGGCGTCTTCCGTTATGAGCCGCGCACTCAGAAATTCGACGTGTACGTTTCCTACGGCTTTGCCAACCCGCACGGGCACGTGTTCGACCATTGGGGGCAAGACTTCGTGACCGACGGCACCGGGAACGTGAATTACTTCGCGGCGGGCTTTTCCGGACACGTCGATTTTCCGCGAAAGCACGAGAGCTTCCAGCCGTATTTCAACCAGCGGACGCGGCCTTGCGCGGGCACAGAAATTCTTTCGAGCCGCCACTTTCCCGACGAAAACCAGGGCAACCTCTTGATCGCCAATGTGATCGGGTTTCAGGGAATCCTGCAATATCGTTATTCCGAGCAAGGTTCGGGATTTGTAGGGAGCGAAGTCGAACCGATCGTGCAGTCGTCCGACCCGAACTTCCGGCCGACCGACATCGAGATCGGCCCCGACGGCGCGATCTATTTTCTGGATTGGCAGAATCCGATCATCGGCCACATGCAGCACAATCTGCGCGATCCGAGCCGCGACCGCACTCATGGCCGCGTGTACCGCGTCACGCACGCGACTCGACCGCTCATGACTCCCGCTCGAATCGCCGGGCAACCGATTGAGCGTCTGTTGGAACTGCTCAAAGAGCCGGAAGACCGCGTGCGCTACCGGACGCGAATCGAGCTGGGATCGCGTCCCAGCGCCGACGTGATCGCCGCGCTGGGCCTGTGGATCGGCCGACTCGACAAAAAGGATCCCAATTACGAGCATCATCTGTTGGAAGGGCTTTGGGCGCATCAGTATCAGAATGTGGTCAATGAATCGCTGCTCGAACGCCTCTTGCGCTCTCCCGATTACCGGGCCCGTGCCGCGGCAACGCGCGTGGCCTGCTACTGGCGCGACCGCATCGTCGATCCCTTGGCGCTTCTGGCGAGGCAGGCCGAAGATGAGCATCCCCGCGTGAGACTCGAGGCCGTGCGGGCCGCCAGCTTCTTCCGCGAAGCGCGCGCCGCCGATGTGGCGCTGGCGGCACTCAGGCAGTCCACCGACTATTACATCAATTACGCATTAAAAGAGACGCTGACGACGCTCGAACCTTACTGGAAACCCGCGCTCACCGCGGGCCGGCCGCTGGCCGAGAGGAATCCCGCCGGCTTCGAGCACCTGCTGGCGCGACTTTCGACGGCCGATCTCGTCAAATTGTCGCGCAGCGGACCGGTTTATCAGGCGCTCTTGTCGCGGGACGGAGTCTTGCCCGACATTCGCAAAGAGGCTTTGGAAGGCCTGGCGAAGACCAACCGGACTGACTTCCTGACGGAACTGTTCGCCGCGATCCAGCGCATCGACGCGAGCGAAAACCTGCACGCCGCGCACGTTTTGAGCGACCTGGCCAGCCTGATGGCCGCCCGGCCCGCCGCTGAACTGGCGACGATCCGCCCCATGCTCGAAAAACTCTCAGGACAAGCGCGACAGGCCGTCACACGGCAGGTGGCCCTCGTCACGATGGCGACCGCCGATGGCGGCATCGATCGACTGTGGAAGAGCTCGGCGACATCGGTGCGCAGGCTTGTCGACCTGGTAGATGCCGTGCCGCTGATTCCCGATGCGAAATTGCGCACATCGGCCTACGACAGAATTGCGCCGCTGCTCACGAAGCTGCCCGACGAGCTTGCCGCCGGGCTCAAAAACCGCCACGGCGTGCCCGGGCGATTCGTGCGCATTGAGCTTCCGGGCGAGAAGCGCACGCTCACTCTGGCGGAAGTTGAAGTGCTGAGCAATGGCGCCAATATCGCCCGCCAGGGAAAGGCGACTCAATCGACGACCGCCAATGGGGGTGCGGCCGAGCGGGCCATCGACGGCAATTCGAGCGGCTTCTGGGGCGATGCCCACCAAACCCATACCGTCGAGAACCAGAAAGATCCCTGGTGGCAACTCGATCTGGGGAGCGACCGCCCGATCGAAGCCATTGCGATCTGGAACCGGACGGATGGCGAGTTGGGCCGCCGGCTCGACGGGTTCCGATTGGTCGTGCGCGACACCCAGGGACGCGTTGTCTACGAAAGATCGAACGTACCCGCTCCGGCGCCGACCGCGCGCCTTGACATCTCCGACGACCCCGCCGGCGCGCTGCGCCGCTCGGCGATGAACGCCGTCACAGCGATGCCCGGCCATGAGGCAGACGCCTTCAAGGCATTGGCCGAGTTCATAATCCAAGGGAACGATCGCGACTGGGCCGTGCGAGCGATTCGCCGCATTCCCCGCTCGCTCTGGCCGCACGACCAGATTCGCCGGCTTCTGGCCGCAGTTTTGGCGCACGTTTCGGGGTTGGCGGCCGATGCACGGGCCGAGCCGGCCGGGCTCGACGCCCTGCAATTGGGGAAAGACCTGGCCACGCTGCTGCCGGCCAAGGAAGCCAAAGATACACTGGCGCGGCTGGGAGAATTGGGCGTCAATGTGATCCTCATTCGCACGGTGCCGCACCGGATGATTTACGATCGGCAGCGAATCTATGTCGAAGCGGGAAAGCCCGCCGTGATCGTTCTGGAAAACGCCGACATCATGCCGCACAACTTGTTGATCGGGGCCCCCGGATCGCTCGTCGAAATCGGATTGGCAGCCGAAAATATGGCGAGCCAACCCGACGCCGTCGCCAAAAACTTCGTCCCCCAAAGCCCGAAAGTTATGCACGCGATGCGGATGGTGCAGCCCCGCGAAAGCGTGCGGATGACCTTCACCGCGCCGGCCCAAGTCGGCGAATATCCGTATGTCTGCACGTTTCCCGGTCACTGGCGACTGATGTACGGCACGATGCACGTCGTGCCCAAGCTCTCCGATATTTCGCCCGACGAGCTGAATCCCCCGACCGAAACGTTCGCCGAAGGGCGTCCATTTGTCCGAAAATGGACGGTGGACGAGCTGGCCGGCGAGCTGCACCACCTGGAACACGGGCGGACTTTCGAGCGCGGCAAGGCGCTGTTTGCGGCGGCCACGTGCGTCAAGTGTCACAAGATGGCCGGCCAGGGGGGCGCAGTCGGCCCCGACCTGGCGGAAGTCAAAACGAAAATCGCCGAGAAGAAGCACACGCCCGAATCGGTGCTGCGCGAAATGATCGAGCCGTCGAAAGTCATCGACCCGAAGTTCAAGACATATATCATCGAGACGACGAGGGGAGAGGTGGTGTCGGGGATCATCGTGAGCCAAACCGACAAAACGCTTAAGGTTCAAGCGAATCCCGACGCACCGCCGCGGGAACTGGCCCTTACGGACGTGGACGAAAAGATCGAATCGAAAGTCTCGCTCATGCCCGAAGGGTTATTGGTGACCTTGACCAAGGACGAGATTCTCGACCTTTTGGCCTACGTTCTCTCGGGCGGCGACCCCAATAGCCCCGCTTTCGCGGGCGGGAACCATAAGTAACATTCACGACGCGCAATCAAGCGGCAATTGCGGCGACCTCACCGGCTATGGCGACGAATTCCACTTCGACGCGCAGGGCGCTTGCCGTATCGCCCGAGCGCTTCAACTCGACCCGCGCCCCGTAACGATAGACGGCGGGCGCTTTGGCTCGAACCGATGGAACACCGGCCAGCTTGCATGAGAATTCAGGAATCCGCGCAAACGGAGGAAAGAAGGGGATGTGCAGATTGGCGAAGCTTTGGCCGGCGGGGAACTCGGCGGCGATCTTCCCGCGAAGCCTGGTTGCCCCCGCCGCATCGGTCGATCGCTCGAACCAGGCGTCAATAGGCGGGTGGGGCGCATTGCTTATCGGGCTCTTGAGCACATCGTCCACGCTGCTCGGTTGCGCGAATTGCTCACTTGGCGAGATCCTCTCCTTTGGATGAGCGGGCGAGTCGGGGACGTGCGCGCCCAGTGCCAGTTGCGGCGCAGGAGATCGCGGCACGCCAGATCGCCGATTCCACAACAGGTTGGCGTTCCCGGCGGCCACTGCCAGAGCGCTCACGAAACTGACGGCCCACGGCGAATGCCGCGAAGTGGCCGAAGAAAGCAAAACGACGATCGGCAAGACGCTCAAGGCCGCCAAAAGTGCGCGGATCCAGAAGGCGGGCCTTTGGCGTTCGATACGCGCGAGCAGCCAGCGGCTGCCGATCGTCAGCGCAGCGGCCGCGAAAGCCGCCGTGCACAGCCTCAGGTTCGTCAGTCGCAAAGTCGCGCCCGATCGCTCGCGCCAGGCGAGAAGGGCCGCCAGGCAATTGAGAGCCGCGAGGATCGCCAGCGGAGGAAAAGCGCGCACGCTTGCCCAGATCGCAAGATCGCTCTTGAGGCGGAACACGCCGCCCCTAATCACCTTTAGCCCGAAAAGCCGGCCTGCCGGTTTAGACCGCGCAGCCTGCGGAGCCTGGTGCTCTTTCATCGTCCTGCCTTCCCTGGCTTATGTTGCGAGAGCTCTGCGGCGCGGCCGCAATTCGTCTGTCGCTGGTTACTCGTCCGTGTCTTTCGGTCTATGTCACAACGAACTGTGGCTGATAGGCCCCGGTTCCCAATCCGGCGGCCTTTCGCAATTCGCCCGCCTTGGCCGTCGATTCCCAAGTAAAGTCGGCGTCATTGCGGCCAAAGTGCCCGCCTGCGGCCGTCTTGCGGTAAATCGGACGGCGAAGATTGAGCTCGCTGATGATGCCGCGCGGAGTCAGCGGAAACATCTCGCGCACGAGGCTGGCAATCCGCTCGTCGGGGAGCAGCCCGGTGCCGTAAGAATCGACACGAACGCTGACCGGTTCGGCGACGCCGATCGCATAGGCGAGCTGCACTTCGCACTCTTCGGCGAGGCCCGCCGCCACGACGGCTTTGGCGACATGGCGGGCCATGTAGGCGGCCGAGCGATCGACCTTGGTAGGATCCTTTCCGCTGAAGGCGCCGCCGCCGTGCCGGCCCCAACCGCCGTAACTATCGACGATGATCTTGCGCCCGGTGAGCCCCGTGTCGCCGTGAGGACCGCCGATCACGAAACGGCCGGTGGGATTGATGTGATATTTCGTCTTCGAGGTCAACAAGTGCTTGGGAATCGTCTTGCCGATGACTTCCGGAATGACGTAGTCGGCGATTTGTTTCTGGTCGACCCGGTCGGAATGCTGCGTCGACACGACGACGGCCGAAATGCCGACCGGCCGGCCATTTTCGTATTCCACCGTCACCTGGCTCTTGCTGTCGGGGCCGAGCCAATCGACTTCCTTCTTTTTGCGGCAGTCGGTGAGGCGGTTGATGATGCGGTGGGCGAAGGCGATGGGCACCGGCATGTATTCGGTGGTCTGGTTGCAGGCGTAGCCGAACATCAGCCCCTGGTCGCCCGCTCCGTCGCGGTCGACGCCCATGGCGATGTCTCCGCTCTGGCTGTGCAGGGCCACAAACACGCGGACGGATTCGGCGCTGAAGCCGAGCTCGTGCCCCGTGTAACCGATGTCAGCCACGATCTGGCGGACGAGCTTCGTGTGGTCGATGTCGGCACGAGTCGTGATCTCTCCGGAGAGGACGACGAGATCGGTCGTGCACAGCGTCTCGCAGGCCACGCGCGACGAAGGGTCTTGCGCCAGGAGGGCGTCGAGAACCCCGTCCGAAATCTGATCGGCCACTTTATCAGGATGACCCATGCTGACAGATTCACTTGTGAACAATCCACTCGCCATGCGAAGCTCCGTGTTTGAGATCGGTCGTCAAAAAATCGTTGGTACCATTCTGGCCCCGGCCAAGGGCCGAATCAAGAGATTTTAGGCGGTCTGGGCATTCGTCTCAATGGAGAATGTCGCGCGCAGCGGAACAATCGGCCCGCGCCCGATGTTGCCAAATCGCAACGCCCCGAACCAGACGGCAAGATCATCGCCCCGTAGAGCAAGCGTCTCGCTTGCTCGCCGCTTCCCGCGTCGTCGAGAATCGCCCGCCCCGGCTCCGGCCGGCCTGCTCATCAACCCCAACATTTGCTGGCTTGGCGCCGGCTCGATAACAGGCCAAACGTCCGCGGCGAAACCCGGCTCGCACAAGCGAGACGCTTGTGCTACGGCGCGACGCTATGCCGCGCGAGATGGGGGAATGCGCGCCTCGCCATCGTCTGCAAGCAGATCGGCAATGAGCTCGATCGTGCGGGCCGCGGCGCCGGCTTGACTTGTCACCAGGCGGCGCGCCCGGCGGCCCAGCTCGATTGCCGCGTCGGGGTGGGAAAGCAATTGGTCGATTTGCGCGGTCAAATCATCGGGAGAGCGCACGATGCGCGCGGCCCCGTCAGCCAGAAGCAAGTCGACAACGTCCTTGAAATTCCAGGTGTTGGGACCGAACAACACCGCGGCGCCATAGCCGGCCGGCTCGATCATGTTCTGACCGCCTCGCCGAGTGAGGCTCCCTCCCACAAAGGCGATCGTCGCCAGGCCCCAACACGCCGAGAGCTCGCCCAGCGTATCGAGGAGCATAACGGCAGGGCGCGGGGCGTCAGCGGGCGCGGCCGTCGGCGCCTTTGACGCAGAGCCGTTTGCGGCCGCGCTTTGGCTGCGGCGAATGAGAGGCAGCCGGAATTCATCTTCCACCAGATGCGCCACCTCGTCGAATCGATCTTGGTGGCGCGGGACGAGAATCAGCCGCAGGTCGGGAAACTTCGCTTGCAACGCGACATAACTTTCGATCGCGAAGCGCTCTTCGGGGGCTTGCGTGCTGCCGGCGATGAACACCGTTTCCGTGCCGCATAAGCCAAACGCCTGGCGCAAGTTGGCCGTCGCGGGATTCGACCGATCGGTTTCGATGCGATCGAATTTGATCGAACCGGTGACGTGCATTGCCGCGGAACTTGCGCCCAAATCTTTAAGCCGCGCGGCGTACGTTTCGCTCTGGACGGCCAGCAGGCTGATTCGCCGGAGCACGGCGCCGATCAGCGGGCGAATGCGGCGGTATCCGCGGTGGCTGCGCTCGCTGACTCTCGCGTTGATGAGCATGACGGGGATTCCGCGTTTGGCCGCCGCGCACACGAAATTCGGCCACAGCTCCAACTCGACCAGCGCAATGGCCCACGGTCTGACTCGCGAGAGCGCTTCGTCGACGGCCCAACTGAAATCAAGGGGGAAATAAAAAATATGCCGGTCCGGAAATCGGCGGCGGGCCACCTCGTAACCGGTGGGAGTTGTCGTCGAGATGGCCAGCTCGATGGCGGGGTCGAGACGAGTCATGCCCTCGATGAGGGGCTGCAACTGCAAGACCTCGCCCACGCTTACGGCATGAAACCACAAACACCGCCCGGGGCCTTCGCGCCGCGGGACGCGCCCCAGGAGCTTCTGCCCCCATGCGGTGCGGTACTTCCCGCGCACGACCATGCGAAACGCAATAAGCGGCGAAACGGCGGCCAGCAGACCGAGATAGGCCAGATTGAGCAGCCACGCGAACAAGGGAATCCTTTCCCGTTCGGCCTACTTTTTCATGTGACAGTTCTTGAATTTCTTTCCACTGCCGCACGGGCAGGGGTCGTTTCGACCCACGCGCTCGCCCCGATTTCGAATCGGCTCGATCGGCTTGTCGTCCGGCGGAGCGTCTTGGGAAGAGCTCGGATCGTCAGCCGACCGTTGTTGCGGGTCGCTGCTGACATTGGGAGGCGACTCGTGCGTCGTGGCGGTAATTTGCCACAGGGAACCGACAAACCCCGGGCTTTCCCGCTCCAGCCGGAAAATCGAGCCGGTGACCTGTTGTGCGATTCCCTTCCACATCGCCTCGAAGGCCTTCATCCCTTCGCGTTTGTACTCGACCTTGGGGTCTTTTTGAGCATACCCCACGAGGCCAATGCCTTGCCGCAAATGGTCCATGAAATAGAGGTGATCCTTCCAGGCCTGGTCGAGCACTTCCAACAACAGGGCCCGCTCGGCCTGGCGCAGCTCGGGGCGAAAGCGGCTTTCGATCGCGTTGGCGAGTTTCTTGCGGGCGGCGTCGCGCGGGAGCGGCAGAAGCTCTTCGACGGCCAGTTTTGACTTCAGCTCGTCCTGGGCCCATTTCACCAATTCGACCAATTGCTGCGGCTCTTTCACGGGGGCATTTCGCGTGTCTTCGCCGTTGCGCTCGCCGTAGGCCTGGTCGAGATACTTGTCGATGCGCGTCATCAACTGGCCGTTGCTGGTGAAACGCAGGCTGCACGCCTTGAGAATCTCTTCAATCTCGCCTCGCGCCTTGCCCCGAAAAGAGTCGTCCGAGAGCTGGGCCTGAAAGCGGCCGTTGGCCCAGCGGGCCAGTCCCTCGCGGTCGTACCGTTCGCCCCCGCCTCCCTGCTCCGAAAAGAACCGCGACATCCCCACCGAGACGGGAAAGTCGATTTCCTTCTTTTCATAGAGAGATTTCACCTCGCCAAAAATGAGCTCCACGACCTCTTCGTTCGGCAGCCCGGCGAATCTCTCAGGTGCGATGTCGAGCGTATACTGATGCGCCAGCCAGCTCGAAAGCGACTGCCGGCCGAAATCCTCGGCGAGAAAGCCCTGCACGGGCGAGAAATCGGCCCGGTCGATCGCCTCGTTTGCCCGCTCGACAAGATATTCCAACAAACCGTCGCGGCCGACCTTTTTGAGCTCGCGGTCGTTGGTGTTCAGGCCCCAGCGGGCGTTCGCCCACTTCGAGACGGCCAGCCAGTTCCATTCGCGCTCGTCTTCGACGTCTTCGGGCAAATCTTCTTCGATCTTGTCGAGAATCAAGTCCTCCGACTGGCTCCGCGCTTCGTCCTTCAGATATTGAATCACCAGTTCGCCGTCGGAGGCGTCCAACTGCGAAGGCTCGACCTCCAAACCGGCGGCCTGCGCCGCCCACTGCGCGCAACTGGCCTTGCCGTATTCCGGGCTCAAAACGTCGGCCACCGCCGTCTCGATTTGCCGGCGCAACATGTCGAGAATAATCTCGCGGCAATCCCCCCCTTCCAGAATGTCTTGCCGAAACGTGTACACGCGCTTGCGCTGCTGATCCATGACCTCGTCGTACTCGAGCAAGTTCTTCCGTTGCTCGAAATGGCGCTCTTCGACGCGGCGCTGGGCTTTTTCGATCTGGCGGCTGACCATGCCGCTCTCGATCGCTTCGCCCTCTTGCATGCCCAGGCTGGTCAAAATGTTTTTGACCCAATCGCCGGCGAAGATCCGCATGAGGTCGTCTTCCAGCGA
>Ga0070735_10001412_pt1 | contig 23265 bp, 19 predicted proteins | sample Coa_R1_FD_66443 | JGI IMG/M metagenome (GOLD analysis project Ga0070735, IMG submission 66443) | Surface soil microbial communities from Centralia Pennsylvania, which are recovering from an underground coalmine fire - Coalmine... | ecosystem: Environmental > Terrestrial > Soil > Unclassified ...
GCTGGCAAAGAGTGGCGCAACTTTTGCGTACTCAAAGTGCTCGAATTTGGAGACGATGTAGTAGCTTTCTTTGCCAGCCTTCATCCAGTCGACAAAATTTTCCAGCCGCTGTCGGCGGAGCCGGAAGTGATTGATGCTCTCCGGAAACATGCCTGCGAAGAACAATGTATAGTCGCCAATGTGTTTGCGCACCTGGCGCTCGCGATCAAAAGACGGGGCGGGACCGTATACCGGATCCGACTCGAGCAGCATCTCGCCGACATCGCTCAGCGGACGATTGGCCGCGTCATGAACCTTATAGACTTGGTCAGCTTCGCAGAACTCGGCAAGAAGGTGGGAAACATAAGCCACGACCTGCGGGTCACGAATGCCGATTTCTTCAGCGTAGTGGCGTCCTACGAGATCCTGAAACAAGTCCTGGAGCGGATGCGATTCCGGAATCATAAGGTCCCCCCTGAACTCCGCGCCGACTGCGGAGTATCGTTCACATGCGTGACTACATAACTCACTTCGCTGTTGAAGCGCAAGTGACTTTTGTTTATCGGCTGCATTTGTTTTCCTGATTACTTAGACGGATTGGAATTGCAGATGAGTTGTGCACAGGAGCCATTACGAATGAGGTGATTCTCTCGGCATTTCGCGGCGAAGTTCACTGTACGTTGCTGGCACTTGATGAAGTCGGCTGCCAAAACCAGCGCAGCAATCAACCCTCCGTGTAGAATTAACGCCCTTGGAGGAATGAAATGGCGAGGCAAAACATTTCCAGTGGAACAGCTTGGGAGCCTATTGTCGGTTACTCTCGTGCGGTCAAGGTCGGCTCCTATGTGCATGTATCCGGCACGACGGCTACCGGCGCGGACGGCAAGATCGTCGCAATCGGGGATGTATACGCACAGACGGTGCAGATATTGAAGAACATTGAAAGCGCCCTGAAGAAAGCTGGCGCGAGCATGAAGGACGTGGTGCGCACACGAACCTATGTCGTCAACATTGCAGAGTGGGAAAAAGTTGGAAAAGCGCACGGAGAGTTCTTTGGTGAGATCCGTCCAGCGACCTCGATGGTGCAGGTTGCCGCGTTGATTTCGCCGGAACTTCTGGTCGAGATCGAAGCGGACGCGTTCGTGGGGTGAGCTGCTTATCGAAGCGGCTTCGACATGTTGACAAAATGGCAGGGCAGTTTCGGAGTCAAATCCGAGGGGAAAGGCTGAGTACTGATCTCGACATATCCCCGACGGCGGTAGAACGCGTGATTTTCTTCACGCAGGTTGACGATACGCAGATCCATGAACTGGGCGCCAACCCTCAAGCAATGATTTTCAGCGGCATTCATCAGAGCGGACCCGATGCCCGCTCTCTGCAAAGTTGGATCAACCGAAAGTAGTCCCAGGTAAGCTCGTTCGCCTCTCGGCTCTACGTAAACCGAGCCTGCGAGTGCGCCCTTATCTTCCACGATCAGGAATTGTCCTTTTTCCATTAGCGTTCGAACGGACGCCACATCAGTGCGGTCGCCGTCGATAAAGAACGATTCAGCCTTGCGGAAAGCGGAATTGATCAGGGTGGTGATCGCTTCGGCATCCTGAATTTGTGCCAGACGCACCTGCATGGGTGCCTCCTGCTCGCAAGCGGCTAAGCCCAAATCGGAAGTGGGCTGGTATTTTTCTGCCAGGTTCGTCGCATTCTTCTTGACAACCGCTTCACGATGATCATAATGCCTCAAACCAGTTCCAACGGGACCTGTTTCTGTGGAGCCGAGGGAGGTGTGTATGAGCGTTCTGGACCTTTGTGACCGCGAGATTGCAGCGGTAGGGCTTGACGCAACGGTAGCCGATTCTATTCACAAGATGTTGGATTACCATGTCGGGGCAGTAGCTGTGGTCGATAGCGATTACCGCGTTGCCGGGATCTTCACGGAGCGAGATGTGCTGCGAAAGATGTCGCTCAGTCGGCTGGATCCGCAAACCACATCTATTCGCGATCTGATGACGACCCCAGTCGAGATGGCCACGCGGGATACCGGGCCGGGAGAGGCGCTGAGCATCATGCTGGAGCGGCACTTCCGCCATCTGCCGGTGGCAGACGAGAATGGCAAACTGCTAGGGCTCCTCTCCATTCGTAACCTGCTCGAGTGGCGGGTGGACGACCTGAGTCATGAACTGGACTCGCTGCACCAGTACATGACAAATGATGGACCCGGGGGATAGCACGCCGGTTGCGCGAAGAACATCAGCGGGAACGTTCTGAATTGGGGACGGGAGCTAGGAGTTCTTTTGGCGGCACCCGCTTTCTTTTGCCTAAGGGCGAAACGAATTAGGGTACAACCCGAAATTCCAGGTTGCTCTTGAGTAGGCCGCTTGGCGTTGTCGCTTGAATCCTTCCCCTGGTCGCGCCGGTCGGCACTTCCGCTCTGATTTCCGTGCTCGATACAACTTTGAACGAAGCCGCCGAAACGCCGTTAAAGCTGACGGCGGTAGCTCCTGTCAGGTTGTCTCCCAAAATTGTCACACTCTGGCCTGCTTTTCCGAAGTTGGGCAGGGCATCGATCATGGGAGGTAGGCCTAACGACAAGGAATAGACTGTGCCGCAACCTGCAACCTCGACACAGACATCAAGGCCCCCGATCTGCGTAGTTCCGAAAATACGACCGTCGGTGGCCTGCATCAGCGACGGACTCCAGTCCTGAGGGTTTAAACCGTCCGAGCAGTTTTTTCCGCCCTGAAGACAGAAATTGTAGAGCGTCGTCAGAACTCCGGTGGGAGTGATTCGGTAAATCGTGCCGCAGTTCTGCCGGTTGCAGTTCGGGTTGCTCCCGGTCCCGCCGTAGGCAGTGACTCCGTAGAAGTTACCATCGCTGGCTTGCAATACGCCAGAGATCGGGGTGCTACCGTCCGCGCAGTTCGCTTGCGAGCAGAAGTTGTATAGCGTCGTAAACTTGCCACTGGCGTTGATTTTGAAGAAAGTGCCAGCATTATGGGCTCCGCCAGCTTGGGCTGTTCCGTATAAGTTCCCATCGTTGGCCTGCAACAATGTCCCCAGCGGAAAGAAGCCGTCGGAGCACGGAGTGCCTTGCGCACAGAATGTGTGAACGGTGCTTAGTATGCCGGCAGGCGTCAGCTTTACCATCACCCCAGACCCGGCGCCTGCACTTGCGTTCACTACGACCGAGTTTGTGCCGTAGAAGTTTCCATCGCTGGCCTGCATCAAACCATTGTTCGGATAATCGGCACTGGACTTGAAGTAGCTGAGCGTTGTCAGCTTGCCTGCGGGTGTGATTTTGAAGAAGGAGCCTTGATTGTAGCGTCCTCCGCTACTGGTCGTCCCGTAGAAGTTGCCGTCGTTGCCTTGTACCAGTTGACCGGGGATTTCGCCGTCAGCGCAGTTTCTAAGCGCGCAGAAGCTGTACAGATTCGTAAGAGTGCCCGTTGGGGTGATTTCGAAGATCGTGCCGGCCGAATAGTCGCCACCTTGGGCCGTGCCGTAGAAATTCCCGTTTGCGCCCAGAAGTAGGTTTCCCTGCGGTCCCCAGCCGTCGGTGCAACCCAAGTCCCTAGAACAGAAGTTGTACAAGGTGGACAGTGCCCCAGTAGGAAGGACCTGGTAAACCGTGCCAACGTTCGTGCCACCATAAAAGGTCGTCCCGTAGAGGCTACCGTCGGTACCCTGAACCAACGGAGAATCGGGGTAGTGACCGTCAGTCCCGTCAAACCGGTCGAGTACGCTATACGTTTGAGCGGACGCTGCTGTTACAAAACCAAGTACTAACACAACCAGTACGGTTTCAGATACGCGAAGCTTTTTCATATTTACCCCATTCCGGCGCCGAGCCGGTGCCGGATTAAAATTCCGGACGATAGGTTGGTTAAGCATTTAAGAATCCTCATTGTTCAAGCTCTAGCCCCTCACACGTGTCACTGAACCTGAAACGGTGAACTACTTAACAGCGTGGCTCTGGAGGTTTTCACCTGAATCGTGCCTGTCGTCGCCCCGGTCGGCACCGTAGCTCTCAGTTCGGTAACTGAGACGACAGAAAACTTCGCCGGAGTGCCGTTAAACGTGACACTCGCAGCACTGGTTAGATTGCTTCCCAGGATCGCAATAGTCTGCCCGGATTTCCCGAAATTCGGATTCGCCTCCACGAGCGGTTTAAGTCCCGCCGTAAGGCCGTACACGGTGCCACATCCTCCCGAGCAACCGTGATCGGCGCCTCCCTCGCCAGCCAGTCCGAGCAGAGCTCCGTTGGTCGCTTGCACGAGACCGAATGCGCCTAAGCCGTCGTAGCAAAGGTTTTGGCAGAAGCTGTGGAGCGTAGTGATGACGGCATGCGGAGTTAAACGGAAGATGGTGCCGCAGCCGTACAAGCCGTTGTCCGAGCAAGTCGCGCCGCCTGAACCCGTTGTACCGTAAAAGTTGCCATCGTTAGCCTGAATGAGCGAGATCGGAATGGAGCCATCTGGACAAGCCCCATTCGACGAATTGCAGAAACCGTAAAGCGTGGTGAGGGCGCCCTTCAGCGAGATCTGGAAGACTGAACCTCCGCCAAGCGGCCCGCCTTGCGTTGCAACCCCATAGAGATTGCCATCGGCGGCCCGCATTAGCATGCCTGGCGTTTTTCCATCGATACATGACAAATGATCGGGACAAAAACTGTAGAGAGTACTAAAAGTGCCTGACGGGGTGATCCTGAAAACCGTGCCACAACCGAAACCAAGACAGGCGTTGGCACCTCCGGTCGGAGTTGTACCGTAGAAGTTGCCGTCGCTTCCCTCCACTAGCGTTTCGCTGGGAGATTCGCCATCCGGGCAGAATCCGTCCTGGTTCAAGGTAAGACAAAACGTGTAAAGAGTAGTCAACTTGCCCGATGCCGCGATCTTGAATATGGTTCCACACCCATACAATGCGCCATCGGGGTTGTAACAGGCCTGATTGTTAGGGTCGCCATTCCCACCGGTGCTCGTTATTCCGTAGAGATTTCCGTCAGTGGCTTGTAAAAGCCCGTAAGGAAACGCGCCGTCCAGGCAGACACTGAATGTGTTGACTTGAGAGCAAAAGCTGTACAGCGTGGTAAGCTTGCCATCTGCCGTGATTCTGAAGACTGTGCCACTTTGGGGGTTGGCGCTGCCGTGGGCGCCGCCGCCACTGGTGGTTCCGTAGAAGTTGCCGTCCGCGCCGAGGATTACTCCTACGGCCGGTATATCTCCGTCCGTGCAGTTGGGTTGAGAACAAAAACTATAGAACGCGGATAGCTTACCGTTCGAGGCCAATTGGAAAACCGTGCCACAGCCACCTGCCTGGCTCGCACAATTGAAGTTCGCACCTCCGTCGACAGTTGTTCCATACAAATAGCCATTCAACCCCTGAACCAAAGGCCCCCTTGGGTTTCCGCCATCGGCAAAATCGAAGTTCTCCGCCGCGAAATTTTGAGCCGACGCGGCGATCACAGTTGCGATGGAGAATGCCAAAACGTACCCCACAAACCTGGTGAACCGAAACTTTTTCATACTCTCTCCTGAGAATCGCCCCTGATTTTTCTGGCGAGGGCACATGGCAATGCGAGCCCGCTGGTTCCCGCGAGACCCGGCAAAGGAATTAGTGCCATCGGTGCCATTGAAGGTGAACCACACTTGGCAGAAAAATTTTGGCGTCGGAATTTTATTGTCAGAAGGCGTTTACCGCATAGATGGACGAAAGACTCTATTTGACAAAAAAACAGAAGCCTCAGTCCCTAAGAGAGAAAGACGCTCCGCTGGCCAGCAGCGGGCTCGCCGAACACAACGTCGACACACTGTTTTCGATCACCGAGTCGTCTTTGCGATTGAGCTCGCTGTATTCCACTCTTTCCATCGCCGATCTTCAGAAACTGATGACCCCGGAATAGCATCCATGCCTTCATGAGAACGCCTTGCGACGAGGCAGCAATGCGATCATCGGCTGCGGGAAATCCGCCTAGACCGGTGGCGACAGGATGGATCCTGACTGCGACCATTCTCGGTTCCAGTATTGCTTTCATTGACAGCACAGTCATTAACGTTGCACTGCCTGCGATCCAGGCCGTCTTTCATGCAACCGTCGTCGATGTGCAATGGGTCGTAGAGTCTTATGGACTATTTCTAGGGGCGTTGATTTTAGTCGGCGGCTCGCTCGGCGACCTGCTCGGCCGCCGTCTCATATTCGTCTTGGGTGTAGTGATTTTTGCCGTTGCTTCTGCCGCTTGCGGTATTTCCTCGAACATCCATCAATTGATCGTGGCGAGGAGTATTCAAGGCATTGGAGCGGCTCTTCTCGTGCCCGGCAGTCTTGCGATTATCAGCGTATCGTTTGACGAAAAGAGCCGCGGCCAGGCAATCGGCACATGGTCGGGCTTTACCGCGATTACCACTGCGATTGGTCCTGTGCTGGGGGGATGGCTGGTAGAGCACGCTTCGTGGCGCTGGGTATTTTTCATCAATCTGCCACTCGCAGCCGCAGTGATCGTCGTTTCGTTGTGGCGGATTCCAGAAAGCCGAAGCGCCGAGGCAGGCCATATCGATTGGCTTGGAGCTTTCCTTGCGACGGTTGGACTGGGTGGTCTGGTAACTGGGTTCATCGACTCAGCGAACCTCGGCTGGCGCAACCCCCTGGTTGCGGGGAGTTTGATCGTTGGTTGCGTGAGTCTTGCTGCATTCCTGTTAGTCGAGGCCACGGTCGCGTCGCCTATGCTCCCTCTGGCTCTCTTCAACTCCCACAGCTTTAGCGGCGCCAACTTGCTGACGCTATTCTTGTATTCGGCAATTGGAATTTTCTTCTTCCTGTTTCCGTTGAATCTGATCCAGGTCCAGGGCTATTCCGCGACGGGCGCCGGCGCTGCGGTCCTCCCTTTGATTCTCCTGATGTTCTTTCTGTCCCGGTGGTCTGGCGGGCTGGTCGCGCGTTTTGGCCCACGAGGTCCGCTGATCATTGGTCCCATCATCGTCGCGCTGGGCTTTGCTCTTTTCTTTGCACCTTCGGTCGGAGGGAGTTACTGGAAATCGTTCTTCCCGTCGATCGTTATTTTGGGGTTTGGAATGGCGGTCACGGTGGCTCCTCTTACCACGGTCGTTATGAATTCCGTAAATCAGGATCGAGTTGGTACAGCTTCTGGAGTCAACAACGCAGTGGCGCGGGTAGCTGGCGTGCTTGCGGTTGCAGTTTTTGGCATTGTGATGGTGAGGGCATTTGCGATTCGACTGAATCACGACCTTGTCCGCATGTCGCTGCCGTCCGGCGTCGTACAGGACCTCCAGGCGAATGAGATCAGGCTGGCTGGCTTGCAGCCGCCAGCTGGCCTCAGTCCCAGCCAGAATGCCGCGGTCGACCAATCGACCAGGAACGCATTTGTATTTGGATTCAGGATCGTGATTTTGATTTGCGCTGGTCTCTCTCTGGCAAGTACTGCTGTGGCGTGGCTTCTGATTCCGAAGAATGATGATCGCGCTGGCTCACCGAACGCAGGTCCGCCAAACGCAGCTAACGACGAGCTCGCTCAGTGACCCAGTCCGTCACGAATGACGACGCTGCACTGGCGAGCAGCGGCTTTTCGCCGAGCACCGCATCCACAAAGTTCTCAATCATCGGATAATGCAGGTTGGGATGGGCGGGCAGACTTTCGCGTCCGCCGGGATAAATCAGGTCGGGACCGTTCAGCGGAGACATTTCAATTTCGCCCTCAGTCCCTCGTATGCGGCATTCGTCGCGTCCCACTTTAGAGTGCCAGCGAACATCGACTACACCGCGAACCCCACCTTCGTACTCGATCATCACCGTGGCGTTGTCTTCGACCGCATAATGGTGCACGACGTTGGTGAGTTGTCCGCTGACACGCAATGGCCGGCCAAAGAGAAAATTGAGAACGTCGATGCGGTGGGATGCGACATCGAAGAGCGGACCGCCTCCAGCTTTTGCCGCATCAACGAGCCAGCTGCGGCTGCCAGTTCCATCAAACCACATGTGATTCGTCAACTCGGCGAACACCGGCTTGCCGATTACCCCACGCTCGATCAGTTCTTTGGCCCGCTGCACTTTTGGATAACATCGGCGATAGTACGCGACGCCACACGTCTTGCCGCTTTCCTCCGCCGCGCGCACCATCGTGCGGGCTTCGGCTTCATTCATCGCCATTGGCTTTTCACAGAGCACGTGCTTGCCGGCGCGGAGTGATTGGATTGTTTGCGGTGCGTGCAGAAACACCGGCGTCGCGACGTAGACCGCATTCACCTCGGGATCGGCAAGAGCTTCGTCCAGCGTCGTCCAGACCTTTGCGCCAACGTGAGCTGATTTTGCGGGATCTCGCGTGACGACGCCGTAGAGCTGGCTGCGGGACTCGGCCTGAATTCCCGGAATGACGCGGCGCGTGGTGATGTCGCCGATTCCAACGACCACCCAGTTGAGCATGAGCTAGTTTCTCACGTCCCGCATGGAAGCTCGCTGCTCGCCGGGCAGGCTACACGGCTGTTCCCATGTGAATCGAGAAGATTTCCCCAAAAATCAAAGGCCGGCAGCAGCCGGCCTCTGATCTCGTTTAAGATTCGAACTACTTCTTGGGGGCGATCGCGTCCTTCGCGGCTTTTGCGACGCGGAACTTCACGACCGTCTTTGCCTTGATCTGGATTGGTTCGCCAGTTTGCGGATTGCGTCCGACGCGAGCTTTGCGATGCGCCTTCACCAGGCGGCCGAGTCCGGGCACGACGAAGATTCCATTCTTTTTTGTTTCTTTGATGGCGGTGTCGGCGAGATGCTCGAGGAACGCCGCCGCGGTTTTGTTGGGGAGCTCAGTCTTCTCGGCCAGTTGCCGAATGAGCTGTGTTTTGGTCAGACCTGCAGCCATACAACCTCCTCAGAAAAATCGGTTTAATACCAAGCGGGCCTATCTTATACCCGCGGGCCTGTGGAAAAACACCTATTTTACGCGGTTTTTTTAATCCTGATACGTGGAGACAGGCGTCTTTACAGGCGATTTAATGAGCTGTAGTGCCGGAATGGGCCTGCCATGCGTATCAGCGTGGTAACGATCGGAGGTTCCGCTTCAATGCTGAGACACGGAATTAAGGAGAACTGATTGTTTCTTTTCGCCTCGGCGTCTCGGTGGCAGGTTGGTTCGCGGGTGCAATAATGAGTGTGGGAGTGCCACTTGAGCTGCGCGATTTGTGAAATCCGAAAAGAGAAGCGCTTTTGCCCGGCCGTACATGGCCGCATTTGCCCACAGTGCTGCGGCGAGCAGCGCGAGGTGACGCTCGACTGTCCTCTCGATTGTCCCTATCTGCAACAGGCGCGCGAGCACGAGAAGCCGCGATCGCCAGAGCAGATTGATGCTGCCGGATTGTTCCTTCAAATCGAGATCTCCGACCAGTTTATGTACGAGAAGGAACATCTGCTGATGGGCCTGACTTACGCGCTGGCGAAATCGGCCCGCGCGGACCGTACCCTGCACGATCAGGACCTCATCGCCACGCTCACAATGCTGGCGAACACTTATGAACGCCGCATTAGCTCCGGCTTGCATTATGAACAGCCATTGACCAGCGATTCGCAACGTCGATCAGCGATCGAGGTCGAAACCATGATCAGGGAGTATCGCGAGGCCGAGCAGAAGCATGTCGGCTACTCGACGTTGAAAGATTCCGAGGTGTTGAAAGCTTTGGTTTTTCTGGTGCGGCTGGCGAATGGGCGGACATCGGGACGACCCAAGTCGCGGGCGTTCGTCGAATTTCTCTACGCGCAGTTTCCAGAGAAGGAATCAGCGGTCGTGACTCCGCAGGAAGCAGGCAGCCGGATTATCCTGCCCTAGTTATTCCAACCCAGATGTCAAATGAATCATGGCAGTTATTCTCATCGGTCATGGTGATGTGCTCCAGGGCAAAGTTTTTCAGAGTTTCCACACTTTTTGCGCAGCCGGCAGTTCCTCGAGCAGTTGCCGAATCGTCTTTTTCGCGAGTGGATGCATTACATCTGGAGCAATTTCCGCCAGCGGCTCCAGCACGAACCTTCGTTGCGCCATTGCGGGATGAGGAAGGGTTAATTCGGGCGAGACCAGAACCAGATCTGCGAACAAGAGGATATCGATATCGATCGTGCGCGGTCCTTTCTTCTGGATACGCTCGCGACCCAGAGCGCGCTCGATGTCAAGTAAGCGAGACATCAGCTCGGTGGCAGCGAGAGAGGTGTTGAGCGCGACAGCGCAGTTCAGAAAATTGGATTGCTGCGTGAACTCGACCGGCTCAGTCTCGTAAAGAGACGAGACTGCCGTGACCCGGCCGACCGTTTCCAGTTCGGCAAAGGCTTTGTGCAGGTGTGCTTCACGGTCCCCGATGTTCGATCCCAGCGAAAGATAGACGAGATTCATCACTCGACCTGAGAGTTGGTCACTGATTTGCGAATAGCCACAAAACGAAATTGACTCGTGATTCTTAAGAATTTGAACATAAATCACACTTCAACTGAGGGTCATCACCTTTGGTCACTATCACGCCTTCGGGTGTCCTCCTAGAATCATTGCATGACGTTGGAGTCACTCCTCCTCAGCCAGGATCCAGAACTGGTGCGCGTGATTCGGCCCACGCTTGAGCAACTCTCCATTGATGTGGAGGTCTGCCACGACGCTCGCGCAGGCTCTGACATTTTGATCTCCGACAAGTTCGATGCCGTCATTGTCGATTGCGACGATCTGACTGGCGGCCTCGCGCTGCTGCAAGGTCTCCGAAATACTCCCAGCAATAAGAATTCGGTGGCGTTCGCAGTACTGAATGGGAAGCGTACAACCACGCAAGATGCATTTGGCATGGGCGCGAATTTCGTTCTGCAAAAGCCGATCAGCAGTTTGAATGCGTCGCGCTGCTTCCATGCCGCGCTGAACTTCATGTTGAAGGAGCGGCGCCGCTACTTCCGCCAGCCGGTGAAGATAGATGTGAAGCTCGTCCTCGAAAACAAGACCTTGCATGCGACCAGTACGAACATTAGCGAAGGCGGCATCGCGCTCATGCTGCGCGAGGCTCTGCCCAAGGGCGCGAGTCCGCATCTCAAGTTCTCGCTACCTGATAGCACTCTGCAATTCGAAGTCGAGTCCGAGGTCGCATGGGCTGACTTCAAAGGACTGGCTGGCTTTCGCTTTCTTAATGTTCCGAACAGCACAAAAGCCGAGCTCGAAAAATGGCTCGATGACCGCATGGAAGCAGAATTCCCGGGCGCCAAAGATCGCTTGACTGCTGCCGGATCAGAGAAGGTTCAGTAGCTTCCTCCTACACCTTTCAATAGCGTTCTTCCGGGAATCTCCCTTATGACTTGCGAAGGCTAATACCTGTGGCAAGCTGACAGGATCGGGAGAAACCGGATGCTGACCAATGAATTGCGTATCGCCAAGGTGCAACGCACTCTCCGCTGGTTCGAAGAAGACATTCCATTGCTGGATATGCGTGTAAAGGACTTATCAAAAGAACAGCAGGAATCCGTACGCAAGTTCGCAGCGGCAATGGTGGATCAAACCCGAGCCGAACTCGAGAAGCTTCTCGAACAGCGGTCCATGGAAGTGGAAACGACCGAGTCCGGTGAAGCGGCATGTGAACCGGCGGACTAGATCTTTACAATGAGTACCCGGCCGACGCTTGCGCTGACTGCGAATTAGCTGGCTCACTTTCGTCCTGCGGAAGAGTGACCTCTTCCCACAACGTCTTGTCGCGCAGGATGCGCGAGACCAGGGCCGTGTGCATGGCGTGTCCGGCACGATCTGCCACCACTTTTCCCAGAACCTGCTTCCCCAACAATGCCAGATCGCCAACGAGGTCCAAAACCTTGTGGCGAACGAATTCATCCGGAAAGCGCAGGGGGCCGTTTTCGATGCCATCGCGCGTCAGCACAATGCAGTTTTCGCGAGAGGCGCCGCGGATTAGCCCCATATTGCGCATCGCCTGCTCGTCTTCACGGGATCCGAAGGTGCGCGCAGCCGCAATATGCTTCAGGTAACTGCCGTTGGTCAGCTCCACTTCGAAGGTCTCTTTTCCAATCAGCGGGTGCGGAAAGTTGATCGAGTACGAAACGGAATACGAGTTCGAGGGATACACGGCGATGAACTTGCCTCCCTCCCTCATCTCGACTTCCCTGCGGAGTTTCAGATATTTGCGCGCCCGGCGCTGCTTACGGATGCCGACGTTGCGAATCATTTCGACAAATGGTTGGGCGCTTCCGTCAAGGATCGGTAGCTCGAGGTTGTCGAGCTCGACGATCGCATTATCAATTCCAAGTCCGATGAATGCGGAAAGCACATGCTCAGTGGTGGAAATGAGCACGCCCTTTTTCATCAAACTCGTGGCGTAGCTAACCCGGGCGACGTTGCGGCTGACAGCCTCGATTTCGAATCCATCGAGATCTGTGCGGCGGAAGACAATGCCAGTGCCAGACGGGGCCGGCACGATTCGCATCGACACAGGCGCGCCGCTGTGCAAGCCGATACCACTGCATTCCACTGCCGCGCGGATTGTCTGCTCGTTCGTCAAACGGGGAGCGGGAGTAACGCTTAGATTACAGCCCTGTTCAAGAATCCGGCTGTGGTAAGAAAGCCACACTCCGTAGCAAGGCAGTTTCATGTACTGCTAGCTCGATTGCTGAAACTGGAATTGAAGGTAAGTCGCTGCCTAGCAACCGATTACGGAAGTTTGATGCTTCTCCTGTGGCTTAGCGCTTGCTCTTTTTTTCCGGCTTGTTGGGGTTGTATCCGGAACTCGGGTCGAACATGGCAGGATCGAGTCCCTGATTGATCGTCACGGAATTGAGAAAGCGCTGGTTCGACATGTCGCCATTGAAAAATCGGGTGACGCTGTATGGCGCCATGATGCCCGAGACGGGCTTGTAGTTATCGTAGACTTCCTCTTCCAGATTCTTTTGCCGGTCGACCGGATCCCGCCACTCGAACGTCTTCTTGACCGGTAGGTGCGTATCGACGTCGAAGTAAAGCGTCACGCTTTCGTTTTTTGCATTGATCAATGTCACCTGCAGTGCCGGATGCTGCGCCGCCACCGCATTTCCGTCAAAAAGCAGTACCACCGATGGATCGTTTACCCAGGTTCGCAGCACGATCTCGAGAGAAAACCGCCGTCGCCGCAGGTAGTCTTCCAGGTCCTTCTGCTCCACTGGATGCGGCCCTTTGTAGGTGATTTCGTAACCCTTATTGCCGATAAACAGCTCGGCAATATCGCGCTCCTTGGTCAATTCCACCCGCTCCTTATCAGGAAACTCAGAGAAGCTCCAGAAAAGACCGCCACTCCCTGAGGGGCGCCCGGCATGAAATCCGTATGTCCTCCCTTGCTGCTCGCGGTCGCGAATCGTTAGCCATGTCTGTCCCCCGAGCGCCTGTATGCCCTGCTCAATGACGGACTTTGCTTTATTGGAGTTTTGCATCGCGTCTTTGTCGAGAGCGATGGCAGAGTTCGAGGACGGATTTGAGGTCGCATTCTGAGGAGCCTGCGGTGGTGCAGCACTCGGAGACTGACCCCATACCCGGGATCCGAGAGAACACACCAGCACCATCAGAAGAGAGAACTTTTTCATTCCGCTTAAGGGAGACGCTTGCAATCAGAATTGTAGCGTTTTCTGTGGACTTTCCGCCTGCAGCAGTTCGAATGTACCTCTAGTGTTTGGATGCACGAAAATGCTTATCCGCAGGCCTGCCGAGCAGCAATTTTCCGGGCCTCCGTCGCGTCTGGCTTCTGTCTCATCTAGCCGGCGAGCACTGCGCCACCATTCACATTGAAGACTTCGCCGGTGATGAAGCTGGCGTATGGCGTACAGAGGAACAGCACAGGCCCGGCAATCTCCTCGGGCTTGCCTACGCGCCCCAGCGGAATCGTGCGTAAAATCGCTTCCCCACTCTTTGGATCCGCGATCGCCTCGGCGCTCATATCAGTGTCGACCCATCCCGGTGCCACACAATTCACGTATATGCCGGCGGATGCCAACTCCGTGGAAAGGCCTTTGACCATGCTGATGAGTGCGCCCTTTGTGGCCGAATAGTCGCAATGAAATGCTTCACCGCGCTGGCCGCTGGTCGAACTGATCAACACAATGTGGCCGGCCGGACCGCCCGGGCGCGGTTGCGCCTTCATCTGTGCAACTGTGTGCTTCACCAGCCCGAAGACGCCATCGAGGTTGATCGACAGAGTCGAACGCCACTGCTCGTCCGACATGCGGTCAATGGAAACGTCTTGCGCCGGCCACACGCCATGATTCGCCACGAGAATATCGATCCGCCCGAAACGCTGAACCGTTTGCGCGACCAGAGAACGCGCCGCCTCGGGATTGTTGAGATCGCTAGCGATGGGATAGCAGGTATCAATTCCGCATTCTTTCACCAATGCATCCGCTGCTCCACCGGCGCTTCGATAGCTGAATGCGGCTTTTGCTCCTGCCGCAGCGAATAATCGGACAGTTGCCGCGCCGATGCCGCGCGAGCCACCAGAGATGAGAGCGACTTTGCCAGAAAGCGATAGAGGGATCGACATAGCAGACTAGGCTACCGCATCCGGCGTTGTTCCGGATAGCCATCGCACCGCATCGTTTTCAAAGCACAGCGAGCGCGAGATGTCAGAGAGATACGGGATACAATCAATTTCCCGAGCTGGAGGATGAGGTCCGTTCCGTTTTCAGCCCACGCATTAGAAGCCGTACCAGCATTCCATCGAATCGCGTGCCGCTCATTCCAGACAGTTCTTCGAGCGCCTGATCGGGAGTACGAGCCGTCGAGTAGGACTGCTCGGTCACCATGTTGGCGTAAGCGTCTGCGAGCCCGATGATGCGCGCCCAAAGCGGAATCTGTTCACCGCGCAAGCCGCCGGGATAACCCGATCCATCGAAGCGTTGATGATGATGCTCGATCGCCTCGCGCATCATGTCGGAATGTGGGACCGTGCCCACGATCTCAGCGCCCACCTGCGCGTGCAGCTTGATCTGATAAAACTCGTCGTCATTGAGCGGGCCTGGCTTGTTCAATATTCGTTCGGGAATGAAGATCTTCCCGACGTCATGGACGCGAGCGGCATACACCAGATCGGCAGTTTCCTCGGACGAAAGCCCCAAGGCACGAGCGACGACTTCGGTATAGCGGGCAACAAGGTCACCATGTCCCGCGGTCTGCAACTCGCGGGATTCGGCCGCACGGCTCAAGGATTCGATGGCTTCCTTTAGAACGGGCACATTGCAATCCTCGTCGCCCCCGCATAGCTTATAGAGCGTTGACGTGAGCTCTTCGACCTGGTCGGGACCAGTGCGCTCGCGTTGCAGAAACCCCTCAATATAAGCGGAAATCTGTTGCCGCTGGCGGGCGAAATCCTGGCCCTCGACAAACTCCTGCGCCGTGGACACCAGATTGCCGCCGGAACGCTTCGAGACGTACATGCCCGCGTCGGCCACACGAATAATATCTTCGATCGAGAAGCCGTGCATCGGGAAACTGGCCACACCGAAGCTGCCGGTAATGTGATGCTCGGCCAGCATCGGATCGCTTGCCAGCCATTGCCGCAAACGCTCGGCCAGAACCTGCGCCTGTTCTGCCCCCGTTTCGGGCATCAGCACAATGAATTCGTCTCCGCCGTAGCGAGCCACCACGTTCGATTGCCGCGACTTTTGCTCGAGCAGACGTCCAACGCGTGCCAACACGAGGTCTCCTTCAAAGTGGCCCATGGTGTCGTTGACCTCTTTAAATTTGTCGAGGTCGATCAGCACCACCGAGAATGGCCGTCCGGAGCGGGACGCGCGCTTCCATTCCGCCGAAAGCGCCTCCCAGAAAAAACGACGTGTCTTGATGCCTGTCAATCCATCGGTGATGGACTGCTGCTGCAGCTTCTGGAATACGAATGCATTGTGGAGCGCCGTGGCAAGCAAGTCGGCAAGCGTATTCAGGATAAGAACGTCCTGCGGCGAAAAGGCATTCTCATTACGGCTTTCCACGTTGAGAACCCCGAGAAGCGAATCGCCATATGTGATCGGGATGCACAGCACAGCACGCGAATCAGGAAGGATTCCGGTCAGATTTCCCGGCAGTGCATTCTGTACCAAGGCTCGTTCTCCGGTGCGAGCGACGCGTCCCAGAATGCCGCTCCCCAGCGGAATTCTTTTGCCGGTTGCACGTGCCGTTGCGCCGGCCTCGGCCTTGATCTCCACTTCCTTCGTGCCGTAGTCAAGCAATCCGATGCCGATATGATCGAAGCTGAAATTCTTTTGGATTTCGTCCGCGATCTGTCCCAGCATGTGGACGGGATCATCGCTCGAGATAGCCGTGCGCGAGATGTTGTTAAGGAAGGCCAATTGCCGCGAGCGCCGCTGTTCTTCCGCAAACAAGCGGGCGTTTTCCACGGCAACCGAAACCTGACCTGCGGCCGTAACCAGCACATCCAGGTCGCGTTGTTCGAAGACGAACTCACGCTCGGGGTTCATCGCGACCATGATTCCTGACGCCTTGTTGCCCATGAAAATCGGTGCCGCAATCAGGCACCTCGCTGGACGCTTGGGAACGTGACTGACTCCCAATCGCTGGCGCGCCGCTTCAAGGTCCGAACGAATTAACAGCGGCTCCCCCGTGCGAATCACGTATTCGGTGAATGCATTGCGAATTTCTCGCGTGCGCTTTGGAAGCACGCGATTGTCGCGCACCTCCAACTCGAACCGGATCTCTTCGCCTTCTTCGAAGGCGATGTAAAAGTGGCTGGTATCAAAGATCTGTCCCAGTTCGACCTGAATGGTACGCAGGATTTCGTCCTGATCCAGGCGGGAACTGATGGCCTTGCCGATTTCGGTGAGAAGCTCGTACTCCTTGGTGCGGCGGTGCGCATCATGCGTTACTACGTAATTCTCCAAGGTCAGGCCCAATTGCAGAGCCAGCCCCACCATCAGTCGCGGGCCGGATGAACCGAACGCGCGTCGCTCCGCGTGCGGGAACAAAATGACTCCAAAATTGTTTTCCCGCGTCTGCAGATTTACGGCGGTGAGGTGCTTCACCCCCGCGTCGGTGAGAATTCGTTTGAATTCGCCGAAGCTTCCTTTACTGCCCACCGGAAGTGGTTCACTCACATCGGCAAGATCGTGAACGGTGAAAATCCCGCTATTCCGGTACGCAAGTTCGCTAATGTAATCGCCGGCGCCGGTCCGTTCCAGAGCCTCGAGAAACCCGTCCGGAAAGTTTTGCTGCACCGAAGGGAGGAGACCACGCCAGCGTTCGTTGATCACAATCGCCGCGCAATCGATGGGCAGTGCAGTTCGCAGTCGCGCCAAGGCGGCCTGCATGTTGGGAACCAGGTCTTCCGCGAAAAGCAGCCGCCGCGGATCCACTCCCAGTGTGGAGAGAGCGAGCGTATTCTCTTGCACTGCATTGCGCTGGTTCTCGAACAGCACCATCACCATCGCGATGCCAAGGAGCATCTGCGGTACTGGCCCAAACAGTCGGCTGGCATTCCCGAACATCTCCATCCATGGATTCTGGATCTGCCCCACCCCCATCAACACGGCCCATAACGCAAGCGCAAAGGCCAACACCTGAAAGGCCAGCGATCCACGCTTGTGGCCATTGAGATAGAAGACGGCGGAGCAGTAGAGCAGAATTGCGGCGAGCCCCAATCCCAGGCGAATTGCCGGTTGTACGTCGGGACGAAAGACGCCGTAGATAATATGACCGCGTAACGTCAGCAGCGCGAGTACGACTCCAATGGCAGCCACTGCCGCGTCATACCAGCGAAATCGCGAGGGCCCGCGCATCAAGCGCGTCGAGATAAAAATGCATAAAGCCATCGCCACGAGAAAAAGCTGACTGATAAAGAACGCAACTGAAGACGATGGGAACGTGTCGAGAACGTAGTGCAGAGAGTACGCCGCCCATGCCAGTTGCCACGCGCGGAAGTACGGTTGACGGCTCTGTTCGTGCAGATATGTAAAGACAAGGAACAGCAGCACGGAAACGAATCCGGGAATTACCGCCGTCGTGATGACAACACTGTTCATAGTGTCTGTGAAGACACCTCAGCCCAAGCCTGACGGCTCGGTTTCGGGGGGGAAACGGTACTTCAATGCTTTCATAGCAGCCCCTCTAAATACAATAGATTTTAAGTACAGTGCCCGCCTTCGATTTATTCTGGAATCAAAGGGTTGCATGGGAAGTGACACCCGCTCCCGACCTTGACGCTATGTTTTGACGCCCGTACCATCGATAGTTCAGCCTGGAAGTTCAACCTGGAAGTTCAACCTGAGGGTTCAGCCCAGGACGTTCAGCGCTTAAAAGTTCGGCCTCAGAAGCACAACCTGATCCTATGTCCAATTCTTTAAAGTCTTCAGCCAGTGACAAGCCACGGGTGCGCTTTGCTCCGTCCCCAACTGGCTTTCTCCATGTCGGAAGCGCCCGTACCTTTATTTTCAACTGGCTGTACGCCCGCCGGAAAGGCGGAACGATGATCCTTCGGCTCGATGATACCGACATGGAGCGGAATACCGACGCCTCGGTGAACTCGATTTATGAGGGCCTTAAGTGGCTGGGCCTCGGGTGGGACGAAGAGTATAAGCAGTCCGAGCGCGGGGCGCTGCACCGCCAGATGGCGGAAACGATTCTCCAGAGAGGCCTCGCTTACCGTGATTTCACGCCTGCTCACACCGGGGACAGCGAGAGGTCCGGAGCCCAAGGCACCTGGCTCTTCAATCCGGGAATGCGAGAACTATCTCGCGAGGAGAGCGACCGCCGTGCCGCTGCCGGAGAGCCTTTCGCCCTGCGCTTCCGCGTTCCTCGTGACGGCGGCCAAATCGTTCGCTTTACCGATGCCGTCTATGGCGAGCAGATGAAGGCTGGAGCGGACATCGAAGACTTCGCTCTCCTGCGTTCCGATGGCATGCCGACTTACCATCTGGCCTCCTGCGCCGACGACGCCGATCTGCGCATCAGCCACATCATCCGCGGCCAGGACCATCTCTCGAACACCTTTAAGCACGTTCTGATCTTTGAGGCTGCCGGATACACTCCGCCGCACTTCGCTCACTTGCCCCTGCTGGTCGCGCCCGACGGAACCAAGCTCTCCAAGCGCCGCCATGGTCCAGTCGTAAGCGTGACCACATACCGCGACGCCGGATTTCTGCCCGAGGCCTTCATCAATTTCCTTTGCCTGCTTGGCTGGTCGCCCAAAGATGACCGGACCAAAATGAGCCTGACGGAACTAGTCGAGATCTTTTCCCTTGAGGGCATAAATCGCGCGAATGCGGTCGTGAACTTCAAAGAGCCGGCTGCTACTCCGGAAGAAACGTTCGATCCCAAAGCGATTTGGTTGAATGCGGAGCACATCCGCGGCCTGGCGATCGACGATCTTAGTCAGCGACTGTTGCCGATCGTTCGCGAAGGCGGGTTCAATGTAACTCCAGAGAAGATGCTGCAAATTACGCCGCTGATCCGCGAGCGGATCAAGCTGCTGCGCGATGTGCTTACGGCAGCCGATTTTTTCTTTGTCGATCAGTTGCCGCCCTACGACCCGGCCGAACTTATTCCACAAAAGGGCGATGCGGCGATGGCAAAACGCGTTCTGGAAAAAGCCAGCGCGCTTCTGCCTATTGTTGAATTCAAGCACGACCCGCTCGATCAAGCCTTACGGACTTCCGCGCAGGAGTTAGGCGTGAAAGCCGGACAGATGTTCCAACCCATTCGTGTTGCGGTCTGCGGAAGAAAGAACGCGCCAGGCCTCTTCGAAACTCTCGAAGTACTGGGCAAACCCGTTGTCCTCGACAGAATTCAGCAAGCCTTGACGAAACTTTCCTAGATTTCTGACAATTTCCTGCGTCCCCGTCGCGTGGGTACTGATCTATAAGCTGTGCATGTTCATCTCGAAGCTCATCGCTCGGAGCTTTTCAGAAAGGCCTCCTCATGAAAGCCGTTCAAATCAGCAAAGCAGGTGGAAACTTCGAAGTCGTCGAACGCCCAACTCCCCAGCCTGGACGCGGTGAGGTCCGCATCAAGGTCGAAGCGTGTGGCATTTGTCACAGCGATGCGCTGGTAAAAGAAGGAGCCTGGCCCGGCATTCAATATCCGCGTATCCCCGGACACGAGATCGCCGGACGCATCGACGCCGTCGGCCCCGACGTCACGCTTTGGAAGACCGGGCAGCGCGTGGGCGTGGGATGGCACGGCGGCCACTGCTTCCAGTGTGCCCCCTGCCGCCGCGGAGATTTCGTCAATTGCCAGGTCGAGAAAGTTACGGCCATTCACTTCGATGGCGGCTACGCCGAATACATGATCGCTCCTGCCGAGGCGGTCGCGGCCATGCCCCATGAGTTGCCCGCGGATGAAGCCGCGCCACTGCTGTGCGCCGGCATCACTGTCTACAACGCGCTGCGCAATTCAGACGCGCGTGCCGGAGATCTGGTCGCGGTGCAGGGGATCGGCGGCCTGGGCCATCTCGGAATTCAGTACGCACGCCAGATGGGATTCCACACGGTCGCGATCGGACGCGGCGGCGACAAACAAGCGCTAGCCAAGAAATTGGGAGCTCATAGCTATGTCGACACTAGTGCCGGCGCCCCGGCTCAGGCTCTGCAGAAAATGGGTGGAGCCCGCGTAATCCTCGCCACCGCTCCGGATTCAAAATCGATGTCTGCCGTTTTCGACGGCCTCGGTCCAAGGGGAACTTTAATCGTCGTTGGAGCCGGAATGGAGCCGCTGACGGTCACCCCGCTTCAGCTCATCGGCGGCAGCAAGACGATTCGTGGTTGGGCCTCAGGAACCGGCAAAGATTCGCAAGATACTCTGGAGTTCAGCGCTCTCAGCGGGGTGCGTCCCATGATCGAACGCTATCCGCTGGAAAAGGCTGCCGAGGCTTACGACCAGATGATCAGCGGACGTGCCCGTTTCCGCGTCGTTTTGACGATGGGTTAGGCCAGTCTGTCATTCCGATGCGAAGCGAGGGATCTGCTTTTGTTCCGCACCCATCGATGCTGCGAAGGACGGCAGATTCCTCGGTTCGCCTCGAAATGACAACGCTGCGGCAGTTGACAGTGGTTCCAGGAGTTTTATAATTATTATCATTCAATAATAATCTGCCCCAGTCCGGGGCGGTGATAATGCGCCTTACCCATCAGCAGTTTCGTGATCTTGCCTGGAAGTGCGGCCTCGCAGCCACGCACCAGCGCCAGGTTGTCTACGAGGCGGTCATCGCTGCCCATGGACATCACTCTCCTGAAGAGATTTATCTAACCGTTCGCAAGCGAATTCCATCGATCTCGCTGGCCACCGTTTACAACAATCTTCGTTTATTCGTGGAGCGCGGCCTCTTGCGTGAGGTCTCGCCTCACTCCTCCACTCTTCGTGTGGATGGAAACCTGGAACCGCATCACCATCTTGTCTGCTCCCGTTGCAAATCGGTGCAGGACATCGACGGGGATTTCTTTGATCTCAAGCGCATCTCCCGGCAGATTCCTTCCGGCTTCGATCTGAGCCAACCGATGGTCGAGGTTTTCGGACTGTGTCGCGACTGCCGGGCTAAAACGTAATTCAACGACGAACCGGAAAACCCGATTCGTATAACTTTTTTGAGGAATTCAGAGGAAAAATAAATTATGGAAAATACACTTGCTACCTCATCGGGGACAGTTTCCCCCGAAGCTAAAGATAAAAAGACCACACCTGAAGCCAAGTGCCCGGTCGCGCATGGAGGTCAGAAATCCCGCACGAATACCGACTGGTGGCCGAATCAAGTGAACTTGAGAGTGCTGGGCAAGCCCTCTCCCTTGGCCGATCCGATGGGCAAGGAATTCAATTACACGGAAGAGTTCAAGACCCTTGACCTGAAGGCCGTCATCAAGGACCTTCATGCCTTGATGACGGACTCGCAGGAGTGGTGGCCCGCCGATTTCGGCCACTACGGGCCGCTGTTCATTCGCATGGCATGGCACAGCGCAGGCACATACCGTATCGGCGACGGCCGCGGCGGGGCCGGATCCGGGCAGCAGCGTTTCGCACCGCTCAATAGTTGGCCCGATAACGTGAACCTCGACAAGGCTCGACGGCTGCTCTGGCCGATCAAGCAGAAGTATGGCCGGAAGATTTCCTGGGCCGACCTGATGGTCCTCGCCGGGAACGTGGCATTGGAGTCCATGGGCTTCAAGACGTTTGGTTTCGGCGGAGGCCGCGCAGATACCTGGGAACCCGAGGAGGAGATTTACTGGGGACCCGAGGGCACGTGGCTGGCCGACGAACGCTATTCCGGCGACCGCGATCTTGAGAATCCGCTAGGCGCAGTGCAGATGGGCCTGATTTATGTGAACCCGGAGGGGCCGAACGGCAAGCCGGACCCAGTCGCTGCAGCCAGGGATATTCGCGAGACGTTCCACCGCATGGCGATGAATGACGAAGAAACGGTGGCGCTCATTGCCGGTGGTCACACCTTCGGCAAAACCCACGGCGCCGGTGTTCCCGCTGATTACGTAGGCGCAGAGCCTGAGGGTGCCGACATTGAGCTGCAAGGCCTCGGGTGGAAAAACAAATTGGGCAAAGGCTATGGTGCTGACACGATCGGCAGCGGCCTGGAAGTGATTTGGACACAGACTCCTACGAAGTGGAGTAACAATTTCTTTGACAATCTCTTCAAGTACGAATGGGAATTGACCAAGAGCCCAGCGGGCGCACATCAGTGGACACCGAAGAATGGTGCGGGCAACGGTACGGTGCCCGACGCGCACGATCCTTCCAAACGTCATGCACCGTCCATGCTAACCACCGACCTGGCGCTGCGGTTCGATCCCGCTTACGAAAAAATATCGCGGCGCTTCTACGAGCACCCCGATCAGTTCGCCGACGCATTTGCTCGGGCGTGGTTCAAGCTGACACACCGCGACATGGGCCCGATCCAGCGTTATCTTGGCCCGCTCGTTCCGAAGGAGGAACTGCCGTGGCAGGATCCGATCCCTGCGGTAAATCATCCGCTTATCAATGAGCAGGACGTTGTAGCTCTGAAAGATAAAATCCTCGCGTCCGGTCTGACCATTTCCCAACTGGTCTCGACGGCTTGGGCAGCGGCGTCAACTTTCCGCGGCTCTGATAAGCGCGGCGGTGCAAATGGGGCCCGTATTCGTCTTGAACCGCAAAGGGATTGGGAAGTTAACCAGCCCGCTCAACTGACGAAGGTGCTGCAGACTCTGGAGAAAATCCAGCAGGAGTTCAACAGCGCACAGTCGAATGGCAACAAGGGGAAGAAGGTTTCACTTGCCGACTTGATCGTTATCGGCGGCGATGCGGCGATCAAGAAAGCCGCGAAGGCC
>Ga0070735_10001413_pt1 | contig 23256 bp, 20 predicted proteins | sample Coa_R1_FD_66443 | JGI IMG/M metagenome (GOLD analysis project Ga0070735, IMG submission 66443) | Surface soil microbial communities from Centralia Pennsylvania, which are recovering from an underground coalmine fire - Coalmine... | ecosystem: Environmental > Terrestrial > Soil > Unclassified ...
CCCCTCACGAACTTCAACGTGGGCGCCGGCTCGAGTCATTGCCAGCTCAGCGCGACGCTCTACTATTGCTCGAATCCGGCCACCACAGTTGTGCCGACGCCCCCCGCCAACACCGGCATGTTCATCGGATATCGGACGTCGGGGTCCTCGACGAACGCATTCGCTCCGGGGCTCGAGGCCTTTCTGCCCACGCCGCTCTCGACTTCGGGATGCGTGTCGGCCTCCAATTCCTGGGTCCTTCCCGTGACCGCGAACACGGCCTACGACTTCGGCTGCGCGATCATTCTCAACTCGGCCAGTCCAAGCGGCACCGGGGTGGACTGCTCGGTGACGGCGGTGTGCTTCTGAAGGTAGCGCGCGCGACCTAGGGCGTGCGCCCCGGCGCTTCGAGCAGCCGCCGCGCCTGCCGGATCTCGGGCGATCCTCGGTCCGCGGTTTTGCCTGCTACCTTCCCGGCACGGGCCATGTGGGAGCTCAAGAACCAGACGCCGTACGGCGCGGAGCGCAACTGGGTCCGGGACAAGCGCGGTCGGCACCACTGGATCGTCTCGGTCAAGGCGACGTTTCGATTCGACCCGGGGGGCCGCCTCGCGCTCGCCGACGAGCAGCCTCCGCCGGCGCTCGCGCCCGAATACACCGGTGACCCGGGCGCCTCGAGCCTGCGCTGGGATTCGGACCTCCTCTACATGAAGAGGGGAACCGACGTCGTCGCACAGGCCTTCGCTCACGCTCCCGGCGGCCACCCGCGCACCGCGGTCGCCGTCGGCCTGCGGGTCGGACCCGTCGCCAAGGAGTTGGTCGCCTACGGGGATCGCGTCTTCGCGAGGGGTCTCGGCGGCATCGCGCCATCTTCGCCCGCGCCCTTCGTCCAGCGGCCGATCGTCTACGAATGGGCATTCGGGGGCACCGACCTCGCCGACCCCGATCCGAGGCAACACCGGATCTTCGACGCCAACCCGATCGGCAAGGGTTTCGCCGTCGATCCGGCGCGATTGGTCGATCAGCCGGCGCCGGCGATCGAGTACCGGGGTGACTCGTCGCGCGCCGACGTGCCGGCGGGACTCGGACCCATCGATCCGTCGTGGATGCCGAGGCGATCGTACGCCGGCACGTACGACGAGCAGTGGGCGCGCACCAAGAAGCCACTCTTGCCCGACGACTACGACGACCTCTTCGGGTCGTGCGCCCCCACCGACCAGCGGATTGCCGAGGGCCTCCGCGGCGGCGAGCTCGTGGAACTCACCGGAATGACCCCTTCGGGCACGGTGCGCTTCGCGCTTCCGGCGATTCACCTGGCGTACGTCACGCACTTCGGCAGCCGACGCGTCGAGCATCGAGGTGATCTCGTCACGGTACTCCTCTTGCCCGAGGCGTCGCACCTCTGCCTCGTCTGGCAAACCGCACTTCCGGTCGCACCTCGGGACGACGAGTATCTCGATCGAACCTTCATCGAAGAGAGGTCGTCCGCCGCATGAGTCGGCCGGTCCGATTGGTCGCGCTCGCGGCGAGGACGCCCGTGGGGCTCACGGCGGAGGCGACCGCCGCCGCCGTGCGCGCGGGAATCAGCCGCATCACGATGCATCCGATCTTCGCGGACGCGAACGGCGACCCAGTGAGGTGCGGATACGACGCCACGCTGGGGCCCGACCTGCACGGGGGAGAGCGCATGACGGCGCTGGTGCGCCCGGTTCTGGCCGACCTCGCCCGCGCGTTGACCGGAGAGCGAACCGAGCTCGCGAGAGTGCCGGTCCTTCTTGCCCTTCCCGACGCCCGGCCGGGGTTCGGCGCGGAAGATCGCCGACGGGTGGTCCAAGCGTTGGCCGCAGCTCGTGTTCCGGGGATCGCCAGGTTGGAGGTCCGGGAGTCGGGGGGCGGCCATGCCGGAGCGCTCGCCGGGGTGGCCCAGGCGGCCGGGCGGATCTCACGGAGCGAAGCGGACCTCTGCATCGTCGCGGGCTTGGACAGCTATCTGGAGGGTCGAACCATCGACTGGCTCGAGGAGAGCCGTCTGCTCGATCGGGAGGGGATCCGCGGCGGGTTTCCTCCCGGTGAAGGGGCCGCCATGGTCGCGTTGGCGAGCGATGCCGGCCGCCAGCGCCTCGGGTTGTCGTCCCTCGCGACGGTGCGGTCCGCCGCGTGCGAGAACGAGGAGCGGGATCCCGACGGGCCCGAGGGCCCGCTCGGAGAAGCTCTGACCCGGGCCTTCATCAGCGTCGCCGCCAGCCTGCGGCGGCCCGGCGAGCGGATCGACGATCTCTATTGCGACGTCAACGGCGAGCGCCCGCGCGTCACGGACCTCGGCTTCGCGCTGATGCGCACCGCCGAGTTCTTTCGCGCGGCCACCGATTATCGGACCGCCGCGGGTCGCGTCGGAGACCTCGGGGCCGCGACGGGCGCGTTGTCATGCATCCTGGCGACGCGCGCCTGGGCGCGTGGATATGCTAATGGTCCGACTGCGCTCGTGGTGGGGTCTTCGTGGTCGGGGCTTCGGGGCGCCGTGGTCCTTGCCGCCGGAGAAGGCTGAAGGATGCCGTCGGTCGCCGTCAATCCCCCGAAGACGCCCGTCACCAAGGGCAGCAACGGCATCGCCGCCGCGACGCTGCCGAACATCTGCAAGATGCCGGGACCCCCGGCGCCCTTCGTTCCGACGCCGTTGCCCAACATCGGCAAGAGCGGCATGAGCCCCCAGGGCTATTCGACGACGGTCGAGATCGAGGGCAACGCGGTCGCCATCACCGGCGCCAGCTTCGGCAGCATGGGCGACGTCGCCAGCAAGGGCCTCGGCGGCGGGCTAGTCAGCATGAACTGCGAAGGACCGACGACGTTCCTCGGTCCCGGCTCGTTCACGGTCCAGATCCAGGGCAAGAACGTCCAGCTTCTGACCGATCAGATGTTCAACAACAACGGTCCGGCGGGCAACCCGCCGAACGCCGCCACGATGCAGGGCCTCCTTCAGGCCGCAGGCATCAAGGCGGTCGAACATGCCTCGGACGAGCCCCTCAAGTGCGGCGAGGTCGGAGAGTACGGCGACCAGAAGGACCGGAGCGGCAACAACGAGTTTCACAGGGACCACATCCCGTCGAAGGCGGCGCTCAAGGAACGGGCAGCCCAGCTCAAGGGCGAACCCCTGAGCACCGACGAGGCCAACGCCATCGAGAATGAGGCGCTGTCGATCGTCATCCCCGCGGACTCTCACCGAGGCATCAGCCCGACGTACGGCGGCAGAAACAGGGAGCTGATGCATCACGATGCTGGGGGACCGCCACCCAAGCCGAGTAGGCTGCAGGAGGCCGCTGAGCGCGACACCAAGGAGATGGAGGAAGCAAAGCTCGGCGAAGACGCCGACCCGGAGTGCGTCAAGGCATACAAGAAGGCGGCGAAGAAAGTTCGCTCTGTGACCAACGAAGAGTACGACGCGTTCCTCCAGGACATCCTCGACAGATTCGCGAAATGATCCGCAACGCCGGGAGCTGACAATGACTGACGTAGACCGCCTCGTTTCACTCATCGGGCAAGCATCGGACTCCGCAGACGTGAAGGCGTGGCTCGCCGAGTTGAAGGCGACCGCGCCGCACCTCAAGGAAGGCGACGTCCAGGCCTGGGTCGCTGCCCGAAGCGCCGGCCTGGACCTCGTCTTCACCGACGAAGCCCATCGCTCGAAGCGCAATGACCTCGCCGTGGGCGAAGGGGCGTTGATCCTCGACGCGATCATGTTCATGTCGTCCCAGGTCCCCGACTACGCCGAGTACCAGGGTCCTCTTCCGAACGGCGTCGTGTTCGGCGAACCGCCGGCTCGAGTCCATCAGAAGTTGGGAACGCCCGAGCGCCTCCACGACCGCATGCCCAAGGAGTTCTGGACGTTCCGCGGCTTGCAGCTCACGATCACCTACGACAAACCGAAGACGAAGGTCAGAAGCGTGAGCCTGGCGACGCCTCTTCAGCAATGACCCGCGGAGACGACCTCGTCGGCCTCCTCGGCGCGCCTGCCGACGATCCCCGCGTCGTCGACGCGCTCCAATCGTTCGCGATCCGCTGGCCGCCGCAGCTGCAGGAGCCGGTCAATCCGGACGATCCGAACTACTACGTCTGGCGCCCGAGCAGCGCCAACGGCTTCGAGTTCGGCTTTCAGGACCAGGCGCACCTCTGCGGGCTCGATCCGAGCCTCCGGGGCAAGTCGCCGCTCGTTCTCAGCTCGGTCTGCTTCTACGGCGAGCACGAAGGGGTGCGCCCGTTCGCAGGCGACTTTCCGTTCGGGGTGCTCCTCGGCGACTCGCGATCGACCGTGCGCGCGAAGCTATCGCGGATCGAGGTCGGCCCGCGCATTCACATCCGAGACGTCTGGGACACGTCGAAGTTCCGCATCGTGGCGGAGCACGACCCGCGCAGCGGCGCGCTCGACAGCTTTCTCGTCAAGCTGCCCCTCTTGCCCTGGCCCCCCCTCGACGAAGATCCGGCGCCGAAGCTCCCGACCGCCGACGAGATCGTCGCCCTCTTCGGGCAGGCGTGGCACTCGCCTGACATGCGCCGAGTCTTCTTTCCGCTCGGCCTCGACGCGTGCGGGCCCGCGATCGCCACGCGCCACGCGGCGGACCTGCGGCGTACGCGCGGAATCGAGCTCGATTTCTTCGCCGACCCGAGCCGAGGCGAGGACAACCCCATCAAGGACAAGGGAGCCGCCTTCTCGGCCGTGAAGCTCTACCGGGCGCGCCACCTCGACGCTCGACCCTGGGCAGGGCGCCTGCCTTGCGGGCTTGAATACGACCTCGCGTATCCGGAGATCGCTCGCCGCGTCGGTCGGCCACCCGACGAGCATCGAGACGGCAGGCTCGCGGGGTACGCGCTCTGGCATCTGCCCGCCTTCACGCTCCACGTCCACGTGGACAACGTGGACAACGTCATCTTCCGCCTGAGCCTGTACCGCCCAGGCTCGTGGCAAGGCATGACGCCCTAGGGGTGTCTCTAGTCCGATCTCTCGCTTCGCTCGAGCCTGCGGACCAAGCGCGCGATGGTCGACCCCTACGACGAGCTCCTGTACGAGTCGATCCCCGTGGAGTGGACGGCGCCGGAGCGCATGGCGGCGACGTCGAAGCTGCACGGCGGGCCAATGCCGCCCGTCGAAGGCTACCGTTACGTCGAGCTCGGATGCGGTGACGCGACGAACTTGCTGCCGCTCGCTCGCTACCGCCCGAAGGCCCGGTTCGTCGGCGTCGATGGGAGCGCAGCGCTCATGGCCGCCGCCCACGCGGGCCGCGACGCGATCGGCGCGCGAAACCTGGCCCTGGTACAGGGCCGCTTCGAGGACGCGCTCGCGGACCTCGAGGGGCCGTTCGACTACGTCGTCTTGCACGGGGTCTTCTCCTGGGTCGACGACGCGACGCGCGACGCGTTGCTCGCGTTCGCGGCGCGCGCGCTCTCGCCCACGGGCTTGCTCTACGCGAGCTACAACGCGCTTCCCGGCTGGAGCGTGCGCGGTCTAGTGCGTGATTTTCTACGAGCGCACAGCCGGCCCATCGACGGCCTGCGGGCCCGTGCGCGGACCGCGCGCGAGGCGGCGGCGCGGATGGCCGATGTCCTTCAGCGGAGCGATCACCCTTATTCGCGCCTGATGGCCGGTGAGTTCGCGTTCGTGCGCGACGCGAAGGAGAGCTACGTGGCGCACGAGTTCCTCGCCGAGACGAACCGTGCCTATTGGCAAAGTGAGTTTCGCGCCCTCCTCGAGCGCAACGGCCTCGTGTTCGTGGCCGACGCGGACTTCGCCTATCCGAGCGCGCGTCTACCGGAAGGGCTCGGGCCGTGGATCGACGCCCAGGGACTCGCGGGTCGAGCGCTGTGCGACACGATCGACCTCATGTGCTTCGCGCAGTTCCGATGCGCGCTGGCGTGCCGTGCCGAAGCGCCGCGCGAGCCATGGCGCGCCGACGCGATCAGGGGAATGCGCATTGTGTCGAGAATGGTCCTTGGCGATGTCCCCTCCGGATCCGACGACGCAGAACGCCCACTGCTCAAGACGAGCGCGGGACACGAAGTACGGTTCGACAACGAGGACATGCGGCGGCGATTCATCGCGCTCGAGCCCGGCGTCTCCTACTCCGTCGACGAGGCCTTCCCGCAGCCCGAGGACGTCGCCGACGACCTCGTCCTCTTGCACAGGAACGGCGCGATCGAGCTGCGCCTGTGGGACTCTCCGCTGCCGCCTTGCCCGATCTTGAGCGCACGCGAGCGCTCGGCGCGGGGGGAGTTCACGTCGCCCCAGCACCTGCGAGTCGCCGCGCCCCTCCCTCCGGGGAACGCTTGAAGCCGCACGATTCACCAAGGCCCCGGGGACCCGGAGGCACCCCTCACGACGCTTTCGGCCCGCGCGAGCTGCTCGCGCTGGCGCGCCGTCCGTGCGCGCGTGTCGATCCAGGCGCCACCCCTCGTCCGCACGTACAGCGAGAGCGCGAGAACGTGCCGCTGCCCGAGCGGCGCGCGCCCGAGGTACTCGACGAGCGTCGAGGGTGTGTGCGGCTGCCCCGCGAGCCACCGCCGGTCCGATGACAGCCGCAACGCGGCTTCCCCGCAGAGCCTCCGGATCGCCGCGGGATCCGGCTCGGGCAGCGCGTCCTCCGCGGCCGGCGCGAGGTCCGCCTCGAGATCGTCACTGTCGAGCGGCGGCAGCGCCCGCGGCCCTTCGTCGTCCTCCGCCGGCGCACCGGCCAGCGGGAGGGCCGGGACCTCGATCCCCGTGATCATGGCGATCGCCTGGGCCGCCAGCTTGCGGTGCGCCGCGGACTCGCCTTCCACCTGCGCGACGAGCGGTCCGAGCACGGCGGCGTTCCCCGAGAAGCCGAGTGAGAAGAGCGCCGCCCGCGCGTGCGACGGGCTCTCGAGGAGCCCGACGAGGCGCTCGTGATCGCCCGGCCGGCCTAGCGCGGCGTACAAGGCCATGGCGACCGGATGGACGCGCTTCGTGTCGGTCGCGAGCTGCACGCAGCGCCTCCACGCGCGCGCCGTACCCCAGGCGAGGCCCGGCGCGAGCAGCGCCTGCGCGACCGCTTCGTCGGGTTGATCGAGCAAGAACTCGACGATTGGCCGATGCTTGTCCGGTTCCGTGTGGAGCGCGGCCCGCGCGGCCGCCCTCACGAGCACTGGGTCGTCGGCCTGGAGCCATTGCACCATCGGCGACACACGCTCGCCGAGCGATCCGCAGACGCGAAGGAGCGACGCCCGCTCGAAGGGCGAGCCGGTCGCCTCCAGCCGACCGAGGATCCATCGCCGCGCCCGGTCGCTCGCCGACCACGCGAACGCCACGGCCGCTGCGTCGCGCACCTCGCCGTTCTCGTGAGCCAGCGCCGGAACCAGATCGCCCAGCGATCCGGCGGCGCATGTCGCGAGCGCCGCGGCCGCGACGAGGTCGACGGCTTCTGGATCCGGCTCGCGCAACCGGGGGCCGAGCACGCGGTCGCGCACGGGATCCGCCCCCACGACGAGCGCATCGACGTGCGCGTCGAGCCTCGCCTCCGCGTCCCTCGCAAGGACGTCGAGCGTCGTCACCGGGCTGTCGTGCGCGCGCTGGACCTGCTCGAACAGGAACGCCGCTTCGGCGAGGTGCTCGTCGACGACGTCCCAGAGGACGTCGCCGTCCGACAGAACAACGGGGGACGCCACGGGTTCAGTTGATCTGGACGGTTCCACCCTTGATCCGGTTCACGCCGCGCGACCGCGTCTCGACGTACGCCCCGCGGATGATGACGCGACCGTTGCGCCGAAGCGTGATGCTTGCCTCGCCGCACTGAAGGACGATTTCATCCTTGGCGGTGAGCACGGCGCGACGACCGTCGACGGTCACCTCCACACCCGCCGGGTCCAGCAACGCCACGATGACCGGCCGGTCCGAGCGCTCTTCGTCGAAGACGAGCAACACCTCGGGGCGAGCGCGGTCCCCCTCGGCCACCGGCGGGGCGAAGGCGACCGCGGTACGCGCGGTCAAGGGACCGTGAGGATTGCCGGGGTAATCGACGAGCGGCCCCCGCTCGTCGCGACCGACGACGGATCCAACGAGATGCCCGCGAAGGCGGCGCGCCTTGGCGGTCTTGATCGGGACGACGGCGGCGACCTTGCGGAGAGGGGCGGGCATGGCGCTTCGAGGTTAGCAAACGTACCCGACGATCACCCACTCAGAACGACGCGCCGCGTGCGCCCCCCGGTTGCCCAATCGCGCGCGCGAGACTACGGTTTGCGCGTGGGATCGGGGTCTACGTCGCAGCGTCCCGGTCGAACCGCGACGGCGGAAGCCCCTGCGCCCGGCGAGGTGATCGCCGGCAAGTACCGCATCGAGCGGGTGCTGGGCGCCGGCGGCATGGGCGTGGTCGTCGCGGCGCACCACCTGCAGCTCGACATCCCGGTCGCGGTCAAGTTCTTGCTCCGCGGCTCGCTCGAAAGCGAGGGGGGCATTGAGCGATTCAGTCGAGAGGCAAGAGCGGCCGCGAAGATCACCAATGATCACGTGGCGCGGGTGTTCGACGTCGGCACGCTCGACAACGGCTCGCCGTACATCGTGCTCGAGTTTCTCGACGGCAGCGACCTCTCCTCGAGACTCCGCGAGAGCGGCCCAATGCAGTTCGACGAAGCGGTCGAGTGCGTGCTGCAGGCGTGCGAAGTGCTGGCCGAGGCGCACTCGCTCGGCATCGTGCACCGCGACCTGAAGCCCGCCAACCTCTTCGCCATCCGCCGTCCCGACGGGCTTCCCTGGATCAAAGTGCTCGACTTCGGGATATCGAAGCTTCTCACACCGGGCGATGGGATGTCCATGACACAGTCCGCGACCGTCATGGGCTCGCCGATGTACATGTCTCCCGAACAGATGGAATCGTCCCGGAACGTCGACCCACGGTCGGACATCTGGGCGTTGGGCGTCACTCTCTACGAACTCCTCGGGGGCCGCCCTCCTTTTCATGCCGAGTCGTTTCCCGAATTGGTCCTCAAGATTGCGACGCAGCCCGTCCCGCCGCTGCGAATGTCCCGGCCGGATTGCCCGGCTGCGCTCGAGCAGGCCATTCTGCGTTGCCTCAGACGAAACCGCGAAGAGCGCTTCCACGACGTGGCCGGTCTCGCCCTCGCGCTCCTTCCGTTTGCTCCGGAGCGAGCGCGCGCGTCCGTGGAGCGAATCGCGCGCGTCGCGCAGCGGCGGGACGTGGCCTCCGCCACGCTCACGGCCGCTGGCCTGGCCGCCCCGGGGCTGTCGAGCAGCGTTCCCTTGCTGGGAGAGACGGCGACCGCGCTGGGGCACACGAAGGGCGGAGCGCGAGGGGGGCCCACCGCGCGCGTCGTCGGCGCCATCATCGGATGCATCGCCGTCGCGATCTGCGGGGCGTGGTTCTTCTTGTCGGCGGGGCGGGCGGCCCGCAAGGACGTCGCGGCGCCGCATGAATCCTCGACGCCGGCCGCCAGCCCCACCCTGGCGCCCCCGCCCCCCCCGGAGACAGCGGTCGTGGTCGGTGACATGGCAGCGCCCGCCCGCGACGCGGCCGGGGCGTCATCGCCGGCGACCTTGCCACTGGCTCCGTCCGCCCCACTTCCCGCGGCGGGTCGATCGTATCCTGCTCGCATCCCCCCCCCGCCCCATCCTACGGTGAAGCCGGCGCCTCCGAGCTCGAAACCGAACGAAGATGTTTACTAGATCCCTTCGACTCGCCGTAGTCGCCCTCGCCCTCACGTTGCCCGCGACGCTGCGTCCGGCCGCCGCCGATGCGCAGGAACACTCGGCGAGCGACATCGCGCAGGGGCGCGAGTTTTTCAACCAGGGCAAGCAATTGCGAAGCAAGGGCGACAACGTCGGCGCGCTCGAAAAACTGAAGGCAGCCCACGCGCTCGTCGGCAGTCCCGTCACCGGCATCGAGCTCGCAAAGACCTACGTCTTGCTCGGTCAACTCGTCGAGGGGGAGGAGGCTTTCCTTTCCGTCGCGAGGATCCCCACTCGTCCAGAAGAGACGGCGAAGTCCGCGGTCGCCCGGCGCGAAAGCGCCTCCCTGGCGGAGCAGCTGCGCCCGCGCATCCCCACCCTCACGATTCGGATCACCGGCGTCCCGCCGGATTCGGTCGCCGTCACCATCGACGGCACGCTCGTGCCCAAAGAGGCGCTCCTCGGTCCACGAATGGTCAACCCGGGTTCTCACCGCGTCCTCGCCAAATCGACGAGCGGCGGGACGGCGGAGACCAGCGTGGACCTCAAGGAAGCCGAAGCCCGCGACGTCGAGCTGAAGCTCACTTTCGCCGACGGCGGCGAGACGCAGAGCCTCGCAGCTGCCGGTCCCAAGGAGGCCGCCCCCCCGGTGGCAGCGAGAGCGCCGGAGGCCGAAGCTGAGCCCCACCGGCGATCGCACGTTCTCGAGTGGTCGCTCATCGGCGGGGGCGCCGCGGTCGCGATCGGCGGCGCGGTCCTCATGGGAGTGGAGGCAGGCCAGACCAGCAACGCGAACGATCGCCACGACCGGAGCGCCTACGATTCCGCGTTGGGCCTCTGGAGAGTCGGCCTCGTGGGGACTATCGTGGGCGGCGCCGCGGCCGTCGGAGGCATCGTTCTTTTCTCGATCTCCGCGGGCAGCGATCGCGCGGCGGCGACCCACTCCCCGCTGTGGATCGAGGCCGGAGCGACGTACGCGCGCATAGGAGGGACGTGGTGATGAACGCTTTCCCCCGCCGGGTATCGACCCTGATCGCGGGCCTCGCGCTCGGGCTCGGCGTCGTCGGTTGCCCCGCGGACTTCCAGAACGTCGGGGCGGAGGGCGGCGCGACGACCGACGGTACGATGCCCGAAGCATCGTCCGAGACCGGCGGGAACGGGGAGGCGGGATCGGGCGACGGAACCATCGGCGATGGTCCCGCCGGCGACGTGGGGCAAGGACTCGACGGAGGAGGGTCGGAGGCGGAGGCCGGCGCGTCCGCGCCTGACGGCACGACCTCCGCCGACGGGGCTGCGGCGCAGGACGGCGCCACGACGTCCGATGGCATGGCGTCGCCCGACGCCACGACCGCGCCGGACGGCGCAGGCGGTTGCACAGGGCTGGTGTGCGGCGGTGCCTGTGTCCCGAGTGACAAATACAATTGCGGATCCTGCGGAAACGACTGCACCGCGCTGCCGAACGTGAACGCCGCCGCGGTGACCTGCAGCGCGGGAACCTGCGGGTTCACTTGCGCGACGGGCTTCGCCGACTGCGCGCACGCCGGCCGGGGCTGTCCGGACAACCTCGCGCAGAACGGCAACTGCGGGGCGTGCGGGGTGACGTGTTCCAGCCCCACGCCGGTGTGCGCGGCAGCGGGTTGTACCTCCAATTGTGCGGGCTCGACGCCGATGCTTTGTGGAACGACTTGTACGGACACGCAGACGGATTCGAACAACTGCGGAGCTTGCGGACACGTCTGCACGACGACCGTGGCGAACGCCACACCGACGTGCGCCGGGGGGACGTGCGGCTTTCAATGCAACACGGCGGGGGGATACGCGTCGTGCGGCGGCGCCTGCGTCAACACGATGACGGACCCGAACAATTGCGGCGGATGCGCGCCCTCGCACTCGTGTACGACGGGCCAGCGCTGTACCCAAGGATCGTGCGCCTGCATCCCCTGCGTCACCGATCAAACCAACATCGACCAGTGCTGTCTGCAGTGACCTACGCGCGAGGATCGCACGGATATACGAGGAGGAGCCGTGAGAATAAACGTGTACGTGATCGATCTCGAAGTTCCGCCGCGCGCCAAGCGCGTCGCTCTCCGAGTCGGCATCCCGGCGGCCGTGGTCGGTTTGAGCGCCATCGCCTACGCGAGCGTCCCGGTGACGTGGACCGCGGGCCAGGCGCTGAAATCGGCGGATCTCAACAGCAACTTCAGCAACCTCGACTCGCGCGTCACGACGCTGGAGGGCGCGGGACACGTCATGACGGCGGCGACGACGCCCGCGGGAAACGCCGGCGAGATCGCGATTTCGTCGACGGCGAATTCGTTGAGTTACACGTATCCGGTGACCTCCTTCGCCGTCGGCGCGTCAAGTCACTGCCTCATCATCTCGACGACGTTTCTCTGCACCTCGCCCCTGAACAGCGCGGCCGTATCGCCTCCGGCGAACTCGCAGGGCCAAGTCGCGTACCGGGTGAGCGGCGGCACGGACACTTTGGGGGGGTTTGCTTGCTATTGGCCTGCCGTCGTGAACAGCACGTGCAGCTCGTGTGACACGTCCTTCGTCGTTCCGGTGACGGCGAACGGCACGTACGACTTCGGTTGCGCCTTCTTCAATGGGGGCGGCGGCGCCTCGAATCTCGGGGCCTTTTGCAACGTCGCCGTGAGCTGTTTCTGAGCTCCGGCGGTGACCCTCATCCGCACGTCGCGGAGAGGGTCGTCGCGCAAGGGGTGGCGGTTCCGCCCGCGCGGCGAGCCGCGAGCCAGCGCAGCGCATCGGGGAGCGCGGTCGTGACGATGCTGGTGTGGTCCGCTCCCGCGTAGCTGCATGCCTGCACTGGGGTCCCACGCGACGTCAGCCGCTGGACGATGCACGCCGTCGTCGCCGGCGGGACGATCGTATCGGCGCTGCCCTGGGCGATGAACGCCGGTACGGCGCTCGCAAAGTCCCCCGGCTGGTCGGCGATCAGCGCCGACGACCAGGGCTCGAAACCGGAGCACGGGCTCTGGAAAGAGCACGCCTGCGAAGCGGCCAGGAAACTCTGCTGGTACAGGTCGCCCTGCGCGCCGAAGCGAGCGGGGACAACGGAGAGCAGGCTCGTGCTGCAGTCGTCGTGCACCATGACCGGCAGCTGAGTCTGCGCGACCGTGGACAGCCAGGTGCTCGCCGCCGGCCCGCCCGCCCAGAGCATCCTGGAGTAGAGCGACATCGCCGCGAACACCTCCAGGGTGCTCACGGGCGTGTTGACCGAATTGAAGAATGCGCTCCAGTCCTTGGCATTGCCGAGACCCGGAGCGAACGAGACAGACCCGAGCAAGTTCACTCCGACCCCGGGATCGAACGCGGCGTGGGTGAAGAGCGCGGCGTGTGCCCCCTGCGAGTGGCCCATGACGAAGAAGTCCGCGCCCAGCTGGGCGGCATCGAAGCGGGCTTCGTGAAACCGGAGCAGCGCGCGCACGGAGTCGAGCGTCTCGGCGGCCTCGGCGTCCCCCACGAGGTAGGACGTCATGCCGTTGTCGACGCCCATGCCCGCATAGTCGGTCGCGACCACGGCGTACCCGAGCCCCACGAGCGGCACGGCGAGCGAATCGACGATGCTCGTCGTGTGCGTCGGGCCGCAGGACGGCCCCATTCCCGAGGTCGCGTGATCCACCGCCACGATGGGGACGTGGTTCGCGCCGCCGGTCGGAAGATAAAGGAGCGCCGTCACCGTGGCGGCCACGTCAGGGCGACCCTCCGAAACGTACTGGACGATGAAGAGCTCGTACCCATTGGTCGGCTTGCCGAGCTGCTGGGGGAACGCTGAATTCTGCGCGACCTGGGCCTGGGTGAAGGACCCGACGTGCGCGCACGATACGATCGTCCCTCGGTCGGCCAACGTTCGCCCGCCGAGCGCGTCCTGCCAGGGATGGGCGCTCGCCAGTTCGGGACAGGTCAGCAGGGCCATGGCTTCGGCGCCATTGGCGGCGTCGGCGGCGTCTGTCAGGTACGCCGCGTCGGACGGGTCGCCGTGCTCGTCGCCGTTGGCGGACGCGCCGGCGTCTTCCGCTGCATCCGCTCCCGAGGGCGCATCCGGCACCCTGGCTTCGAGGGACCCATCCGACGCGCCGACGGACCCATCGCGCCGCGCGTTGGCGGCCGGCCCGCCCCCGCAGCCCACCCCGAGATCGAGCAACGCGAGGGCAACGAAAACCGCCGCCGCCTCGGACCGCATGACGCCACCATAGCGCCCGGCCTGAGAAACGCGACGCCGCGCCCCGAGAGTCCTGGAGGGACCGTCACGGACAGCTCGGGAACTGCCCGCCGCCGGTCACCGTCTGCCCGGCCTGCCACTTGACCCCGTCGTCCTCGAGCACGTGCCCCCATTCGTCGGTGACGCGCAGATCCACCGGGTTGGGCACCCGAGCGCCGTTGATCGTGAAGTGCGCGTCCGCGTCGCTGCGTCCCCCGAGAGCGGTCCACCCGCACGTGTTCGGGATGCGGTATTCGACGCCGGAGATCCCGTACCTCGCGTTGAGGATGACGACGGCGAGGTAGTACTGCTGCGTGGACGAGGAGAAGGAGTACTGGATGTTGCCCGACACAGGACAGGGGACGAACTTGACCGGCAAGCCGGGGCTGTTGTTGACGACCCCCGGGTTCAAGCTCCCCTGCACCGCCTGGAAGGCCGTCGGGCTCAGATCGAGGTGATTGGTCGAGCACTGGGCCTGGTTGCTGGATTGCGGGCACTGGTCGACGACCAAGAGCGTCTTTCCGTTGACCTGGACGCACTTGCCGCAAGAAGCCGAGCCCGAGGGTGCGTCGTAGAGATTGGTCGACAGCGCGGTGTACATGCCGTCGGAGGGCCACGGCACCCCGCAGTTGTTGGCCGCCGTCTGCTGGTAGTACGTGAGGCCGGCGTTGAACGACTGCGCGACCGCGTTCGTCTTGCAGACGTTCGCTCCGGCGCCGGCGTCCGGGCACGTCACCGGTCCGGAGTCCACGCTCCCCCCTGCGTCCGCCCCCGATCCCGAGCCGGAGGTCGGTCCCGAGCCGGACGCCGAGCCCGAGCCGGACATCGAACCCGAAGTGGGCACGGAGCCCGAGCTGCCGCTCGACCCGCCCGTCCCGCCGGACGATCCGGAGGACGATGCGAGCCCCGACCCGGATCCGACCGATCCGGAACCACCCGCAGATCCCGAGGAGGACGCTCCCGAGCTCCCCGTCGCGCCGGCCGAGCCGCTCGCCGCCGCCCCCGAGGAGGCTCCCGTGCCCGACGCCGCCGCGTCGCCGGATTCGATCGATGGGCTGGCCCCGTCGCACGCCCAGAGCGCCGCGAGGCTCAGGGCGACCTCCGCTGCCACGAGATTGCGCGCCGCCCGGTTCATACGGAGCCTCGGATCACCGCGAAATGGTCGCCGTGTCCCGGTCGGGAGGCTCATATATCGAGAGCCGCTTCAGAACGCGCCGCGCGCGGCGAAGCCCGCGTAGCCCGGCCCGACGCTGGGAAGGACGCGGACGCTGCGCGCGGTCCCCGACGCAGGACCTCCGGTGGAGCTCAGGAAGAAGTAAGCGCCGACGCCGAGCGCCGCGATGCCCAGGCCGCCGACGACGTACCCCACGGTCTGGTCGCCCACCGCCGCCTCGTGATCGTTGTGACCGGTCGCCACGTCGCCGCGGTGGATCTCGTCGTCGCTGCGGCTGCTCAGCGATGACGCCAGGACGAGCATCGTGACGCCGACGCCGACGCCGACGAGGCCGACGCCCCCGAGGACGAGACCGACCGTCCGCCCGCCGTTGCCGGGAGTCGCGCGCGAAGGCTCACCGCCCGCTGCCCCCGCCGCGGCGTCGGCTGATGGACCCGCGGACGAAGCCTTGTTCGCGGCCGTGGCGGGGGCGTCGTCCTCGAAGGTGATCTGCACGCGCGTGAGCACGGCGCTCGGGCCGAGGTTGAGCTTCGTCTGGCGCCACGTCTTCTTCCCCGGCGCGTCCGCGTCGAGCTGGTGGTCCCCCGGGTCGAGCGGGATCGCCGTGCCGAGCGCGCTCGGAGGAAGCGCCTGACCGTCGAGCTTGACCACCATGCCGGACACGGGCGCGGCGATCTCGATGATGAGCTTCTGCAGCCGACGCTCCAGCGCCTCGGCGCGGCCGCGGGCGAACCCTTCGCGGTCGCGCTGTCCGCCCTTGGACGCCTGCGCGGCGGCGTCGGTGAACTCGCCCCACGCCGTCGCGATCTTGCCCTGCTTCTCGTGGCACACGGCAAGGTTGATGAGCGTGCCGAGCGCATGATCCAGCCGCTCGCTGTCGGCAAATTTGGCGCACGCGTCGTCCACCCGCCCCGCCTGCATCAGCTTCTGCCCCTCGAGGTAGAGCTGCTCGGCGAGCGCCGTGTTGGACTGGGCGCGCGCGTCGCGACCGGCGGACGGGAGCGACCCGAGGACCACGCACACGACCCCCCACCGACGAACCGATCGACGCCCCGGCACCCTTCCTCCTCGCGTGGTGAGTCAGCTAGAGCCGACTGTCGCGCGAGGGACTGTACTCGACGCTCGAAGCGGGCGCTACGGCACTCGCGCCGGGACGCGGCGTCTCGCGCCTCGGTTCCTTGGCTTTGCCCGCCACCGCAGGCGGCGTTCGTGGGATCGCCGTCGTTACCGACGGCGCGGGGAAGGTCGGCTCGGGCGCGAGCGCAGGCTCGGGCGCGGGCGCCTCCGGAGCCGAGGAGGGCTTCGCCTCGACCGGCACGACCTGCGGGCCCGCGACCAACCTCCACGCCCCCCCCGCGAGCGCCACGATGGCGACGACCCCCACGATGACGGGCCAGATCCACTTGCCCGGTCCGCGGCGGCCGGAGCGCGGGACGCGATCCTCCTGCCGCCACGCCGTCTCGGTCTGGCCGCTGTTGGGAGAGCCCGTGCTCACTTCGGCCCCGTGCATGAAGGTCGCGGTACGCTCGCGCGCCCCCGACGGCTCGCGCTCCGCGCCGAGGGTTCGCCTCACCCGCTGCGCGCGATCGCGCGCGCCGGGAGGACCGAACGGCGCGAGCTCGGTGGCGAGCTGCGCCACGTCCTGCGTGCGGGCGCGGAGGTCGCGCGCGAGGCAACGCATGACGACGTCCTCGAGCTCCGGCGGCACGTCCGGACGGACCGACCGGAGCGGTGGGATCGGCTGCTCGATGACGGCGACGAGCCGCTCGCCCACCGTGCTGCCGGCGAACGGCGGGCGGCCGGCCAAGAGCTCGTACAGAATCACGCCGAGCGCCCAGACGTCGGTCCGGTGATCGACGTTCTTGGTGCTGCGCAGCTGTTCCGGCGACATGTACGACGGCGTCCCGAGGATCGACTCGGTCGTCGTGATGGCGCCGTCCGGTGAGAGCAAGGCGTTGGCCTTGGAGATCCCGAAGTCGAGCACCTTGACGAGCGCGTCCCCGCTCGGCTGCGCCGAGACGAAGAGGTTCGCCGGCTTGAGGTCTCGGTGGACGATGCCGGCCGAGTGGGCCTGCGCCAGCGCCTCGAGCGCCTGAAGGACGTAGTCGACCGCTTCCGCGACCGGCAGCGGCCCGCGGCGGTCGAGGAGCACGGCGAGATCGGTCCCCTCGAGGTACTCGAGGACCATATAGGGGGTCCCACCCTCGAGCTGTCCCACGTCCATCACGCGCGCGACGTGCTCGTTCTGGATGCTGGCGGCGGCGCGCGCCTCGTTCAAAAATCGCGCGAGGGCGCCGGCGTTGTCGGCGATCTCGGCCTTGAGCAGCTTGACGGCCACGCGCTGGCGCAGAAGCTCGTGGTACGCCGCGTACACGGTGCCCATGCCCCCCGCGCCGAGCAGGCGCTCGATCCGGTACTTTCCCGCGAGGAGCTCACCCGGCGAGAGAGGACCGGACCGATCGTTTGCTTCGGGAGCCATCTGCGCCCCGCAGTTTACTGGAGGGGCGGGGCTTTCGCCCGCTTGGACCCTCAGGAAATCGTGACGAACTCTTTTCCACGCATCGACGCGGCGAACCCGTCGAGGACCTCGTTGACCTTTTTCCAGGTCGGGAGCGCGCGCATCGTCTGGTTCCAGCGGTCGACGTTCGGGAAGCGCTTGAAGTTCACGCCGATGAGGTCCCCGGCCGAGAGGATCTCCGCGCCGAAGTAGTCGGCGATCGTGATCTGGTCGCCGCAGAGGTACTTCTGCTTTCCGATGACGTGCGTGTCGAGGAGCTTGAGCCAGGCCTCGGACTTCTCCTTGCCCCACTCGAGCATCGCCTTCTGCGCCGCCTCCGGCTTGCGGATGTGATGCGGGAACACCTGCGGGTAGATGAGGTGATAACCCCACTCGCGGTACTTGTTGGTGTTGAACCAGTCCATGCGCTCGTTGACGCGCGCGCGCTGCTTGGCGTCCTTCGGGTATGCTGGCGAGTTGTATTTGTCGGCGACGTACTTGAGGATCGCCGACGACTCGGTCATGACGAAGTCGCCGTCCTCGAGCACAGGGACCTGCGCGTTCGGGTTGAGAGAAATGAACGGCTCCTTGTGGTGCGCCCCGGTGAGGATGTCGACGACCACCGGCTCGTAGGGGATGTTGGCCTCGGCCAGAAAGAGCGTGACGGTACGCGAGCTCGTCGACGCGGGATGGAAATGGAGCTTCATGAGATCTCCTCGCTGGTTGACGTGGTTCGCGCGATGCTAGGCGCTGGGGAGGGTACTCAACAAGCACCGACGGGAGCGGCTTATGGGACGGCAGTTTTCGGCACGACATGGCGCGACCAAAATCCTCTTCGGCTCGGGCGCCACGAAGAGCCTGCCGCGGGAGGTCGAGGCGACGGGCGCGGAGCGGGTCGTCGTCCTGTGCACCCCAGGCCGTACACGCGAGGCGGGCGAGGTCGCGCACCGGCTCGGCGCTCGCTCCGCGGGCGTCCTGGGCCTCGCGCGCGAGCACGTCCCCGCCGATGCGGTGGCCGAGGGCGCGGACGAGCTCGACCGGCGCCGCGCGGACGCGTTGCTCGCCTTCGGTGGAGGATCCGCCATCGGCCTCGCCAAGGCCCTCGTCGCGCGCGGGCGGTCCGTCCCCGTGTTCGCGGTGCCGACGACATACTCCGGCTCCGAGATGACCGCCGTCTACGGCGTCACCGAAGGGGGGACCAAGCGCGTCGCGCGCGACGAGCGCGTGCGACCGGTCCTGGTCGTCTACGATCCCGATCTCACGGCCGCGCTGCCGAGCGACACGACGGTCGCGAGCCTCTGGAACGCCATGGCCCACGCCGCGGAGGCGCTGTGGGTCGACGGGGCCGATCGCGCGACGCGCTTGGCGGCGGAGGAGGCGCTCCGGCTCGTCGCGGGCGCGCTCTTGCGTCTCTCGGTTGTGTCGTCCGAACTCTCGCTTCGCTCGAGCGTGCGGCACGACCAGCCCTTGGGTGTGTCGTCCGAACTCTCGCTTCGCTCGAGCGTGCGGCACGACCAGCTCGCGCGCGAGGAGGCCCTCGAGGGCGCGTACCTCGCGGGGCTGGCGTTCGCCGACGCCGGCGGCGGGCTGCACCACAAGCTCTGCCACGTCCTCGGGGGCGCGTTCGGGCTCCCACACGCCGCAACCCACGCCGCCCTCTTGCCCCACGTCGTCCGCCTCTATCGGGCGACGGCCCCGGACGCCATGCGCGCGATCGCCCGGGCGCTCGGCGCCATCGACCCCGTCCTCGGCATGGAGCGCCTCGCGCGCGCGACGCAGGCCCCCGCGGGGCTCGAGAGCCTCGGGATGCCGCGTGACGGAATCGCGCGCGTGGTCGACGCGGTGCTCGCGTCGGCCGAGCCGGGGCCGCTCGCGGTCGATCGCGCGGCGCTCACCGCCATGCTCGAGCGCGCCTGGCCGCGACCTGCGGCCGTCTCGCCGACAGCGCCGCTCCTCGGGCCGCGTGCGCCGACGACGCAGCCGGGGCTCGGATCGATCCACGAGTCCGAGGCTCTCCCAGGGGCGCTGCCGCGGCGGCAGAACACCCCCCGTCCGGCGCCATACGGGCTCTATCCGGAGCTCTTGAGCGGGACGCCCTTCACGACGCGCAACGCCGAGAACTCCAAGCTATGGATGTACCGCATCCGCGCCTCCTTCTCGCACGACGCGTTCGCGCCGTTGCCGTCGGCACGCTTCACGAACGAGCTCGGCGAGGTCGCGCCGAACCGGACGCGGTGGCGACCGCTCCCCATCCCGCAGCCCCCCGCGCGGGTCGACTTCCTCGACGGAATGGTGACGCTCGGGGGAGCGGGCGACCCGTCCTCGGGGCCCGGTTTCGCCGTGCACCTCTATGCCGCGAACGCCGACATGGCGGACCGCAGCTTCTCCGACGCCGACGGCGACGTCCTCATCGTCCCGCAAGAGGGGACGCTCGAGTGCCGGACCGAGATCGGCTGGCTGCGGGCGGGTCCAGGGTCCGTCATCCTCGTGCCGCGAGCGCTGAAGTTCGCCGTCGGCGTGCCCGGCGGGGCAGCCCGCGGGTGGATGCTCGAGATCTTCGGACGACGGCTGCGCCTGCCCGAGCGGGGGCCCATCGGTTCGAACGGCCTCGCCGACGCGAGGCACTTCTTGGCGCCCACGGCCTCGTACGAGGACCGCACCTGCCCTTCCGGGTTCGAGCTCGTGCACAAGGTCGGCGGTCGCCTCTTCGCGGCCCGGCAGGCGCACTCGCCGTTCGACGTCGTCGCGTGGCAGGGAAACCATGTCGCGTTTTCGTACGACCTCTCCCTCTTCAACGCGATGGGCTCGGTGACCTTCGACCACCCGGACCCCTCCATCCTGACGGTGCTCACCGCGCCGCTCGACGACTGGGGACGCGCCGTCGCCGACTTCGTCGTCTTTCCCGGGCGCTGGGTCGTCTCGGAGCACAGCTTTCGACCTCCGTACATGCACCGCAACGCCGCGAGCGAGATCAACGCGGTCGTCCGCGGCGAGCCCGACGAGCGCTCCGGGTACGTGCCCGGGAGCACGTTCGTGTCCCCGATCCTCACGTCGCACGGCATCTCGACGAAGTCGTACGACGAGGTCCTCTCGCAGCCCGACGACGCCGCCGAGCGACCGGCGCGGATCCCGGACGACTCGCTGTGGATCATGTTCGAGTCGGCCCTGCCCTTCCGGACGACCGCCTGGGCGCGCGAGACGCCGCTCGTCGACGCGAGCTTTCTCGGGCTCTTCGAGGGGATGCGGTCGCGGTTCGATCCGGCGCGACCGTAGGGCAACGCGTATGGAGTCCGCCCGCTTGATCGCCGCCGCCGCGTCGAGCACCGTCGCCACGCTCTTCGCGGCGCGCGCCCGGGTGCACCCGGATCGCCCTGCCATCGAGGACACGACGCGCCGCCTCACGTACGGAGAGCTCGATCGGCGCACCCGCCTTCTCGCGCGAGCGCTTCACGCCCGCGGCGTACGGCGGGGGTCGCGGATCGTCCTCCTCTCGGAGAACCGCATCGAGTACCTCGAAGTGTTCCTCGCGGCGGCCCGGATCGGCGCGATCGTCGCCTGCCAGAACTGGCGGCTGGCGCCTCCGGAGCTCGCGCACTGCGTGAGCCTGGTCGATCCGATCGGCACGATCGTGTCGCCGCGGCACGCGGACAAGCTCGCCCCCCTCGTGCCCGATGCGCTCGCGCCCATCGTCTTCGGCGAGGCGTACGAGCGGCTCCTCGCCGACGCGCCCGGGGCGGCGGCCGATCCGGCGGAGCCGGTCGACGCGGAGGACGGCCTGCTCATCCTCTACACGAGCGGCACGACGGGCCTGCCGAAGGGCGCCGTGCTGAGCCACCGGGCCGAGGTGGCGCGCAACCTCGTGTTGCGCGCCGAGTTCGGCGTCGCGTCGACCGACGCGTTCGTCGCCTGGTCGCCGCTCTATCACATGGGCGCCGCCGAGTGGTCCCTCGGCGCGCTCATGTCGGGCGGGACCGTGATCGTGGTCGACGGCTTCGACGCGCCGCGGATCGCGGAGATCGTGGCCACGCGGGAGCTCGGGTGGCTCTTGCTCATGCCGGGGATGGTGGGGGCCATGGCGGCGGAGCTGCGGCGGCGCGCGGTGGTCGCGCGCGGCGTCCGGGTCTGCGGCGTCATGGCCGACCTCGTTCCACCCGCGCAGATCGCCGAGATCACGAGCCTGCTCGGAGCGCCCTACGCCAACACCTTCGGGGCCACCGAGACCGGATGTCCACCGTGCTCGTCCAACCTCATTCCCGTGGGCGTCGCGCCGAAGCGCCTGTCCAAGGAGCAGAGCCCGTACTGCGAGGTCCGCCTGGTCGACGAGAACGACGCCGACGTCCCCGACGGGACGCCCGGAGAGCTCTGCATGCGCGGGCCGACGCTCTTCAGCGGATACTTTCGCGCCGCGGAGGCCAACGCGCACGACTTTCGCGGAGGCTGGTTTCACATGGGCGACGTCTTCGTGCGAAACGCCGACGGGACCTTGGACTTCGTCGATCGCGTCAAGTACCTCATCAAGTCCGGCGGCGAGAACATCTACCCCGCCGAGATAGAGCGCGTCCTGCTCCAAGATCCGCGCGTCGCCGACGCGGCGGTCGTGCGGCGGCGCGACGCGCGCTGGGGTGAAGTCCCCGTGGCCTTCGTCGCGCGCCGCGACGACTCGCTCACGATCGAGGCGCTGCGCGAGCGCTGCCGCGCCGAGCTCGCCGGCTACAAGCAGCCCAAGGACATCGTGTTCCTGCCCGCCGACGCCTTCCCTCGAAGCGCCTCGGGCAAGATTCAACGTCACGAGCTCGAGAAGCGCGTCCCTCGCGAAGACCCCTCCCCATGAGCCATTTCCCCGCCCCAGTCACCCGCATCGCCACCCACTCTCCCGAGGACGTCTTCGTCCGGGGCAAGAGCCTGTGCCGCGACCTCCTCGGGAAGGTCACGTTCACCGAGATGACGTATTTCCAGGTGCTCGGGCGCCTGCCGACACCCGGGCAGACGGCGGTCGTCGACGCGTGCCTGGTCGCGCTCATGGAGCACGGCCTGACGCCGAGCGTCCTCGCGGCGCGCCTCGTCGGGTCGAGCGCCCCCGAGGCGCTGCAGGGGGGCGTGGCGGCGGGGATCCTCGGCGTGGGGAGCGTCTTCGTCGGCACGGTCGAGGGGTGCGCGGCGCTGCTGGCCCGCCTGGTGGGGGCTTCGGGGGGCGTCGAGGCCGAAGCCGCGCGCATCGCCAGCGAGCACCACGCCGCCCGCCGTCCGGTGCCGGGCTTCGGCCACCCCGAGCACAAGCCGGATGATCCTCGGACCCCGTGCATCTTTCGCGTCGCCGAAGACCACGGCGTCGCCGGGCGCCACATCGAGGCGCTCGGCGTCCTCGGGCGCGCGGTGGACGAGGCGTACGGAAAGCACGTCACGATCAACGCCACCGGCGCCGTCGCAGCAGCGCTGGCCGACTGCGGCGTGCCGGCGGGGATCCTGCGCGGCTTCGCGATCCTCGCGCGCTGCGCCGGGCTCGTGGGGCACTTGCTGGAGGAGCAGGAGAGGCCCGCGATGCGAGCGATCTGGGAGGCCGCGGAGCGCGCGGTGCCGTACGAAGAGGAGTAGGCGCGCGGGAGCGGCGCGCGGGCGCGGGCGCGGGCGCGGGCGCGGGCGCGGGCGCGGGCGCGGGCGCGGGCGCGGAAGACGGGACGCCTCTCGCGAGACGCCCGTCAACC